>Ga0208297_1000516_pt1 | contig 72682 bp, 64 predicted proteins | sample LMS_cellobiose_e_FD_187367 | JGI IMG/M metagenome (GOLD analysis project Ga0208297, IMG submission 187367) | Rumen-fistulated moose microbial communities from Alaska, USA - LMS_cellobiose_enrichment (SPAdes) (version 2) | ecosystem: Host-associated > Mammals > Digestive system > Stomach > Rumen...
GTGCATGTCGCCTCTCCGAGGCGACGCACATGAGATTTAAGGCCATGCCGCCGGAGGCGGCATATGGCCATGTATCACGACCATCGGTCGTGATACATGCTCCCGGAAATCATGATTGAAACTTATTTTCGCCTGCGGGCGAAAACTCTGCGAGGCTTTGCTCCCAATCAGCCCCCGCGCCAACCGGTGCGGGGGCTTTCTTCTTGAACGCCGGTCGTTTTTGTTATATAATCATCGTAACAAAACAGACTCGGGGAGTTACAGACTATGACCGAAACGGAATTTCAGAAGCGCTTCGCCGCCGCGCGGAAAAAAATCATCGCCGGCGACTTTTCGCATTTAAACGACATGCAGCTCAAGGCCGTCCTCGCCACCGAGGGGCCGCTTCTGCTTTTGGCGGGGGCGGGCAGCGGGAAGACGACCGTCCTCATTAACCGCACGGTGAACATCCTGCGCTACGGGCGCGGGTCCGATACGACCGAGGCGCCGGAGACGGCCACCGAGGACGATCTGCTCTTTTTGGAGCGCTACGCCAAAAGCCCCACGGAGGAAGAGAGAGAACGCGCCATCTCCCTCTGCGCCGTCGAGCCGGCGGAGCCGTGGCGCGTCATCGCCATCACGTTCACGAACAAGGCCGCCGACGAGCTGAAAAACCGTCTGGAGCGCGCCCTCGGCGAGAGCGCCCGCGATATCTGGGCGGCGACGTTCCACTCCGCCTGCGTGCGCATTTTGCGCCGGTACATCGACCGGCTGGGGTACGACGCGTCGTTCACCATCTACGATTCCGCCGACAGCCAGGCGCTCATAAAACGCATCCTCAAGGACCTCGCCCTCGACGACAAGACCTACCCGCCGCGCAGTATCCTCACGCAGATCAGCCGCGCGAAGGACGACATGCTCTCGCCCGAGGATTTTTACGACGAGGCGGAGAAGAATTACGATATACGCAAAAAGAACATCGCGCGCGTGTATATGGAATACGACGCCCGCCTGCGCGCGGCCAACGCCGTGGATTTCGACGATATCCTGCTGCTGACCGTCCGGCTCTTCATGCAGCACGCGGACGTGCGCGACTATTACCAGCGCAAGTTCCGCTACGTGCTCGTGGACGAGTATCAGGACACGAACAAGCTGCAATACATGCTCACGAGCATCCTCGCGGGCGGCTACGAAAACCTCTGCGTCGTCGGCGACGACGACCAGAGCATCTACCGCTTCCGCGGGGCGACGATCGAAAACATCCTCTCCTTCGAGCAAAACTACCGCGGCGCGCGCGTCATCCGTTTAGAGCAGAATTACCGCTCCACCGGCCACATCCTCGACGCGGCCAACGCCGTCATCAGCCATAACACGTCGCGCAAGGGGAAAACGCTCTGGACCGATCAGGGGCCCGGCGCGCCCGTGACGCTCTACACCGCCGAGGACGAGCGGGACGAGGCGGCCTACGTCGCCGGGAAGATCATGGCCGGCGTCGCCTCGGGCGGCAGGTTTTCCGATTACGCCGTCCTCTATCGCACGAACGCGCAGTCGAACCAGCTTGAATACGCCTTCCGCCGCGCCGGCGTCCCCTACCGCGTCTTCGGCGGCACGAAGTTCTTTGACCGCGCCGAAGTGAAGGACATGCTGGCCTACCTCTGCGTCGTCCACAATCCGGCGGACGACCTGCGGCTCTCGCGCATCGTGAACGTCCCCGCGCGCGGCGTCGGCGCCGCCACGGTGGAGCGCGCGATGGAGGCCGCGAGAGCGGAGGATGTGCCGCTCTTTGAAATTTTCCGCACCTGCCGCGAGCGCACAGACCTCGCCCGCGCCTCGGGCAAGCTGACGCTCTTCGTCGACATGATCGACGAGCTGCGCAGAAGCCTCGAAACGGCCTCGCTCGATGAATTTTACGATCTCCTCGTGGAAAAGACCGGCTATGTCCGCGCGCTGGAGGAAAAAAACACGCCCGAGGATCAGGCGCGCATCGAAAACGTCCTCGAGCTCAAGACGAACATCCTCAACTATACGGAGGCCGCCGAGTCTCCCACGCTCGGCGGGTTTCTGGACGAAATTTCTCTTTACACCGACTTAGATCAGCTCTCCTCCGACAATGACTGCGCCGTGATGATGACCATACACAGCGCGAAGGGGCTGGAATTTCCCACCGTATTCCTCGTGGGCGCGGAGGACGGCCTTTTCCCCGGCACGCGCGCCATCGGCGATCAGGAGGAGATGGAGGAGGAGCGCCGCCTCTGCTACGTGGCCATGACGCGCGCCGAACGCAAGCTCTATATCACGAGCGCCCGCCAGCGGACGCTCTACGGCCGGACGAGCGGCTGCATCGTCTCGCGCTTTATAGAGGAGATACCGGAGGAGCATCTGGATTCTCCCCCCGCGCCGCGCAGGCCGGCGTATACGACGCGCGGGAGCCGGCCCTACGCCTTCGGCTCTCCCCCGCCGGACGCGCTCTCGCCCGCGCCGCCGCGGGAGGTCAGACGAAGCGCCGTCAAAAGCCCCGAGCCGCCGCGCGCCCTCGCCGCTTTCACCGTCGGCACGGCCGTCGAGCACAAGGCGTTCGGGCGCGGCGTCATCACGTCGCTCAAAAAAACGGCGGGCGACGCGCTCGTGGAGATCGACTTCGAGCAGGCAGGGCTAAAAAAGCTCATGCTCCGCTCCGCCGCGATGTTCATGAAGAAGCTCTGATAAACGAAAAACGAGACCCGCAAAAGGGGTCTCGTTTTTCGTTTACAGCGACCGCTTGAGCGTCTTTTCGAGGCCCTGTTCCAGTTCGCCCTTTTCGCTCTCCGGGCCGGTCGTGCCGCCCGGCGTCGTGGGCGATACCGGCGCTTCGGTCTGCGGCGTGTCGTCCTTGTGCTCCGGCGACGTGTCCGTGACCGAAGGCGTCTCCTGTATCTTGCCGTCCTCGGTCTTCATGCGGCAGGCCGCGACGGAAAACGCCAGCACAAGCGCGAGCAGCAGCAACAGCACTTTTTTCATCCTTTCTGACCTCCTCATATTTTTTTGGAATACAGGGATAGTATCTGCCCGCGCGCGTGATTTTTTCGCGCCACTTTCTGGTTTTTCGTTGCATAATCGCGGCATATATTATACAATTTAAAAAAACACCGGAGGAACGCATCATGGCTGAAAAAATGTACCATATCGCCCTCTCGCCCGGCGACGTCGGAGAATACTGCATCCTGCCCGGCGATCCCGGCCGCTGCGAGAAGATCGCGGCGTATCTCGACGACGCGCGCTTCGTCGCGCAGAACCGCGAATACGTCACCTATACGGGGACGCTCTGCGGGGAGAAGGTCTCCGTCACCTCCACCGGCATCGGCGGCCCCTCGTCCGCCATCGCCATGGAGGAGCTGGCCACCTGCGGCGTTCGGACGTTCGTGCGCGTCGGCACCTGCGGCGGCATCAACCTGAAGGTCATGGCCGGCGACTGCGTCATCGCCTCCGGCGCCGTGCGCATGGAAGGGACGAGCCGCGAATACGCGCCCATCGAATACCCCGCCGTCGCGGATTTCGAGGTCGTCTCGGCGCTAAAAAAAGCCGCGGACGGCCTCGGCCTTAAAAGCCACGTCGGCGTAGTGCAGTGCAAGGACTCCTTTTACGGGCAGCACGCGCCGGGGCGTATGCCCGTCTCCTATGAGCTCGAGCAGAAGTGGGAGGCGTGGAAGCGCCTCGGCGTCCTGGCGAGCGAAATGGAGTCGGCGGCGCTCTTCACCGTCGCGGCGGCGCTCGGCGTCCGGTGCGGCGCGGTGTTCGGCGCCGTCTGGAATCAGGAGCGCAAGGCCGCCGGCCTCTTTGAGGAGGACTGTCTCGACACCGACAGGCAGATACGCGTCGCCGTCGAGGCGATAAAACTGATGCTCCACGCGAGAACCGCTTCCTAAAGACGCGACTCCCGCCCCGGAGCGGGGCGGGAGTCGCGTCTTGCGGAGCGTATGTAAACCTCTTTTTCGGATATCAGCCGAAGAACGACATGAGCTGTCCGATCAGGACGACCACCATGCCGATGGGAACGATGATGCGGAAGGCGACCTTGAACCACCCGAACAGCCGGAACTTCTCGCCGCACAGCTCACATTCGTCCCGGATCATCTCGGTACCGTAAGACCAGCCGATGAGCAGGCTCATGAGGAGCGCGCCGATCGGCATGAAGAAGCCCTCGGCGATCAGGTCGTAGACGTCGAGCCAGCAGTCGCACCAGCCCTTAATAGCGTCGCCCGTGTACCCCAGCAGCTCATAGGGTGCCTTGATGGCCGCGCCGCCGCCGCCGAGCGCGTCGAGCGCCACCGGCAGGCCGATCACGAAGATGACGCCGGCCGCGATGCAGGTGATCTTCTTCCGCCCCGGCTCCTTGCCCTTGAGGATACGCCGGTCTATGAAGTGCGAGGTGACGATCTCCAGCATGGAGATGGAGGAGCTGATCGCCGCGATGAGGACGAGGAAGTAAAAGAGGAAGCCGATCAGATTGCCGACGGAGCCCATGCTCAAAAACACCTGCTGGACGGAGACGAACAGCAGCCCCGGCCCCGCGCCGAAGTCCACGCCGAAGGCGGCGCAGGCGGGCATCACGGCGATGCCGGCGAGCAGCGCCACGATCGTGTCGGCGATCGGGATGATGAGGGCGTTGCGCTGGAGGTTTTCCTTCTTCTCCAGATACGAACCGTAATTGATCATACAGCCGAGGCCCAGCGACAGGGAGAAGAACATCTGCCCCGCGGCCGTGCGCAGCACCTTGAAGAAGTCCTCGCGCAGCGGCGCGAAGTTGGGCTTGAACATGAAGGCGTAGCCCGCGAGTGCGCCGGGCTGCACCGCGATGTACACGATGATGATGACGAGAAGCACCGTCAGCGCCGGCATGGCGAAGACGGAGAATTTCTCGATGCCGCCGCGCACGCCGCCCATGACGACGAGGATGTTCAGGAGCATGAAGAGCGCGTGGAAAAAGATCATGCCGCCCGGCTCATAGAGCATCGCGCCGAAAAAGCCCGCGCCCGCGCCCGCGAAGCCGTCGACCCCCAGAAGCTGGAGCAGGTAGCCGGCGGTATAGCGCAGGATGACGCCGCCCAGCACACTGTAAAACGCCATGATGATAAAGCCGCAGACAAGGCCGAGATAGCCGATCCAGGCGTGCTTTTTGTTGAGCTGACGGTACGCCGCGATCGTGCTCAAGCCCGTCTTGCGGCCGATGGTCAGCTCGCCCAGCATCACCGTGACGCCGACGATCGCAGCCAGGATGAGGTAGATCACCAAAAAAGCGAAGCCGCCGTTCGCGCCCATCTTGAACGGGAAGCCCCAGATATTGCCGAGGCCGACCGCCGAGCCGATGGCCGCCATGAGGAACCCGAAATTGCTGCCCCATGTGCCGCGTTTGTTTTCCATGGTAACGCCCCCTGTCGAAATGCGATGTGCCGCGCAGAATTGTGAACGATCTGTAAACATTGGTATTTATTATAGAGTGAGACGGAAAATCTGTCAACGAATTTCACCACGTCTTTTACATTTTTGAAAGGGGTGCCCTATGAAAAGCCGCATAGCCGAATTGATCCGACTCAAAAACCATCCCGTCGCCGTCTGCCGAGAGGACGCGCTCCCCGAGGGAGCGCTGTCGTTCCGGCCGGGCGTATGGGGCTGCGTCGTCGCCCTGCTCGCCGCGGCGGCGAACGGGAAAACGGCCGCGTTCGATAAAGAAACGGTCGTCTGCGCCGGCGGTCGGGCCGGACTCGGCCTCGAGCCCTTCCAGACCGGCGTCATCGAATACTTCCTCTCCGTCGGCGGAAAGGGACCGAAGCCGGGCGAATTTTACAAAAAATCGCCGGAGCTGGCGCTCGATTTCCTCCGCTCGCTCCCGGACTGGCGCACGGAGAAGGCGATCGTCTTCCGCCCGCTCGACGAGCTGCCGGAGGGCCTTTCCCCCGACGGCGTCGTCTTCCTCGTGAACGCGGATCAGCTCTCCGGCCTCGTGACGCTCGCAAACTATGACGCGAGCCGGCAGGACAACGTAAAGCTCCTGTTCGGCTCCGGCTGCGCACAGACCGCGCTGCTGCCCTTCGGCGGCGACGGGAAAAGCTGCGTCGTCGGCCTCACCGACCCGTCGGCGCGCAAGTGCATCGGGAAGGACCTGCTGTCCTTCTCCATCCCCTACGGGCGTTTCCTCGAAATGGAAAAGGAGGCCGACGGGAGTTTTTTGACGAAAGAAACATGGCAGGAAATCGCAAAAAGGTTATGAAAAAATCGCCCTCCGGGGCGATTTTTTTGCTCTTTTCCGCAACCGCGGGGCTCGATTTCCGGTCTATAGAAGCGAGGGCCCCACAAAGGAGGGTGACGCATACGGAGGATGAACGGATCATCGAGCTGTTTTTTCAGCGCGACGAGGCGGCGGTAGCCGCGACGCGCGCGGCCTACGGCGGGCGGCTTCGCCGCCTCGCTTACGCCATCCTCGGCGACGAGGGGGCCGCGGAGGAATGCGAAAACGACGTCTATCTCGCGGCATGGCGGACCATCCCGCCGCAAAAGCCGCGGTATCTCTTCGCGTATCTGGCGAAAATAGGCCGCAACGCAGCCTTTCACCGGCTCGAATACAAAAAAGCCGAAAAGCGCGGCGCGGAAACGGTCGCGCTCACGGAGGAGTTGGCGGCGTGTATCCCCGACGGCCGGGCGCAGCGGGCCTATGAGGCGGGCGAGCTCGCCGCTCTCATAAGCGGCTTCCTCCGCACGCAGTCCTATGACGCGCGCGTCATCTTCGTGCGGCGGTACTTCGCGGCGGAGCCGGTGCGCGAGATCGCGGCCGCGCTCGGCGTGTCCGATAGCCGCGTCAAAAGCTCCCTCTTCCGCACGCGGCAGAAGCTGCGCGATTATCTCACAAAGGAGGGCGTCATTGTATGACGAACGATGCATTACTGCAAAGCATGAGCCTGCTCGACGACGGGCTCGTGCAGGAGGCGCTGACGGCGAAAAAGAAGAAGCGGACGGCCGCACGCCTGATCCCGCTCGCGGCCTGCCTGTGCCTGGCCGTTTTGGCCGGTTTCGGCGTACAGCGGGGATGGTTTGCCGACACGGCCGCGCCGGTCGCCGGGTACCGCCAGGCGGCGCAGCCGGAGCTGTCCGAAAGAGAAAAGGAGGCGCCCGAAATCTCAAAGTCCGATCTCTTCGCCCCCTCGGGACAGGCGGGCGCCGCGCAGCCGGTTTTTCCCTCCAGGGAGGGCGCGCCCGTGAAGATGGTCTCCTCTTACGGCGTCGGCGGCGCGGAGACGGCCTGCTACAAAATGCCGGAAGATGGCTTCGTCGGCTTTTCCATCCCGCTTCACGGCGCGATGGAGGCATACGGCGACGGGTCCTTATTCCGCGTCGTCGTCGACATGTTCTCCGGCGACGGGCAGCTCGAGCCGGACGGCGAACGGGCCGCGCAGGAGGCGAAACGCCTCACGGCGCTCGGCTATACCGTCGCCGTTGAGACAGTCGGAAACGGCGAGGACGAACGGCTGCGGACGTTTTTCACGCTGCACGCGACGTATGACCAGCTTCAAAGCTTCGAGGCGGCCGACGACATCGGGTATATGTTTTTCCTCTACGACGAGCGCGTCCATCCCGAGGAGGGATAAATACAGGTAAAACATCAACGGGGGCAGATTTACCGTCTGCCCCCGTTGTATGCTTCAAAGATACGGCTCCATGCAGCTTTTGAGCGTCCTGTCGGCAAAGCGTATGAGCGTCTCGCGCGGCAGACGCGGGTAATGCTCCGTCACGACATGGAAAAGCCCGTTGGCCATGCAGACGAACAGCAGCTCCAGCTCCTCCTCCGTCGCCTTGGGGAGATGCTCCCGCCATACGCCGATCGTGCTGTCGTGCGCCAGCGTTATCATCTTCCGCAAAAAGAGGTCGTCGCGCCGCTGCTCGGTCAGCAGCCGATAGAAATCGGCGTTTTTGTCGATCACGTCGAAGATGCTGCCGACGAGCCGCGTCACGTCGAACAGGTCGGGCCTTACAAGCGAGGCGCGGAACTCGTCGAGCAGCTCGTTTTCGATCTGCTCCAGCAGCTCATAGCAGTCCCGGTAATGCTTGTAGAACGTCGCCCGGTTGAGCTCCGCCCGCTCGCACACCTCCCGGACCGTCACCTTCTGTATCGGCTTTTCTTCGAGGCAGCGGAGCAGCGATTCCCGCAGGACCTTTTTCGTATATCTCACTCTCGCGTCTGTTTTCATGACACTTCTCCGTTTTCCGAAACTTATCCGTCATTCCGGCCCACATTGACGATTGACGCTCAACACTGTGTATTATAATATAATAATGAAAGATAAGCAACATATGCCGCCGAATATCCGTCGGGAGGTGATCCGGATGTTCGACCTGTATCTGCTGACCGGCGCGACCGGTTTTCTCGGCTCCGTCATCCTGCGAAAGCTCCTCGCTCTCCCCGCTCGCGCGCGCGTGCTCGTCCTGCCGGAAGACCCCCTGCGGGCGGACCTCCCCGCGGGCGCGGAGGTCTGCCCCGGCCGGGTGGACGACCGCGCTTCGCTCGAGGCGTTTTTCCGCGGGGACCTGCGCCGCGCCTGCCTTATCCACTGCGCCGGCATCGTCAGCATCGCGTCTGAAGAGAGCGGGCGGCTCTGGGACGTGAACGTGCGCGGTACGGAAAACATCCTCTCGCTCTGCGCGGAGCGGGGCGTTAAAAAGGTCGTCTACGTAAGCTCGGTCCACGCGATACCGGAACGGCCGAAGGGCGAGACGATACGCGAAGTCAGCTCGTTTTCCGGCGAAGCGGTCGTGGGGCCGTACGCCAAGAGCAAGGCGGAGGCGAGCCGCATCGCCATGGAATACGCCGCGCGCGGGCTGGATATCAGCCTCGTCCACCCCTCCGGCATCCTGGGGCCGGAGGACCCTTCGAGAGGCAGCGTCACGGGAATCATCCTCCGCTACTGCCGGGGGCAGCTCCCGTTTGGCGTCGGCGGCGGCTATGATTTCGTCGACGTGCGCGACGTGGCCGACGGCGTCCTCGCCTGCGCCGAGCGCGGCCGGCGGGGAGAGGGCTACATCCTCTCGAACCGCTACGCCGATATCCGCGAGATATTGCAGGAGCTTCGCTTCCTCACGCGCGGGAAAAGGCTCCTTTTTAGCCTGCCGCGGCGGCTCGTGCGACTGGCGGCCCCGCTGTGCGAAAAGCTCGCCCTTCGGCGGAAAAAGCCGCTCTTCCTCACGCCGTATTCGGTTTACACGCTCTTCAGCAACGCCGTTTTCTCCCACGAAAAGGCGACGCGGGAGCTGGATTACCGCCCGCGCGAGCTGCGCGAGACGCTCGCCGACGTCGTCCTCTGGCTGCGCCGCGCGCGGCTGATAGACACGTAAAAAGGGCGCCGCAAAATGCAAAGCGCCCTGTCATTCCGAGTCGGCGCCGCGGCGCCGGCTCGGAAATCCGTCTTCTTTACAGGCGAAACGGCTCCTTACCCCTTCGCTTCCGCTATCTGCCGCTGTTTTTCCTCGAGACCGATATACTCGTCGTAGGTCATCTTGCGGTCGATGAGCTTGCCGTCCTTTATCTCAATGATGCGGTTCGCGACCGTCTGCGTGAGCTGGTGGTCGTGCGTCGTGAAGATGATGTTGCCCTTAAAGTCCGCCATGCCGTTGTTGAGCGCCGCGATGCTTTCCAGATCGAGGTGGTTCGTCGGCTGGTCGAAGAGCAGGATGCTCGCGCCCGAGAGCATCATCTTCGAGAGCATGCACCGGACCTTTTCGCCGCCGGAGAGGACCTTGACCGGTTTATACACGTCGTCGCCGGTAAAGAGCATCCGGCCGAGGAAGGTGCGGAGGTAGCTTTCGCGCTTGTCCTCGGAAAACTGGCGTATCCAGTCCATGATACTGTCGTCGCAGTCGTCGAAATAGGCGGAATTGTCCTTCGGGAAATACGCCTGCGTGGTCGAGACGCCCCATTTGATCGTGCCGGAGTCCGGCTCCGTCTCGCCGGCGAGCAGCTTATAAAACTCCGTGACGGCGATTTCGCTCTCGCCGAGTAGCGCGATCTTATCGTCGCGGTTCATGATGAAGGAGACGTTGTCCAAAATCTTCACGCCGTCCACCGTCTTAGAAACATCGGTGACGAAAAGACGGTCCTTGCCCGGCTCGCGCGCCATGGTGAAGCCCACCCACGGGTACTTGCGGCTGGACGCCGGCATCTCCTCGATGGTGATCTTGTCGAGCAGCTTGCGGCGGCTTGTCGCCTGACGGGATTTCGACTTGTTCGCGGAGAAGCGGCGGATGAATTCCTCCAGCTCCGCGATCTTCTCCTCCGCCTTGCGGTTTTTGTCCTTGATGAGCTTCTGCATGAGCTGGGAGGAGTCGTACCAGAAATCGTAGTTGCCGACGTACATCTTGATCTTGCCGTAGTCGATATCCACGATATGCGTGCAGACGTTATTGAGGAAGTAGCGGTCGTGCGAGACGACGATGACCGTCCCGGCGTAGTCCATGAGGAAATCCTCGAGCCAGACGACGCTCTCGAGGTCGAGGTTGTTCGTCGGCTCGTCGAGCAGGACGACGTCCGGGTCGCCGAAGAGCGCCTGCGCGAGCAGCACCTTGACCTTCTGGCGCGGGTCCATGTCGCGCATCATCGTCTGATGGAGGCTCGTCGGGATGCCGAGGCCCTGCAAAAGCTGCGAGGCGTTCGACTCCGCCTCCCACCCGCCGAGCTCGGCGTACTCCTCCTCCAGCTCCGCCGCGCGGATGCCGTCGGCGTCGTCGAAGTCGGGCTTCTCGTAGATGGCGTCCTTCTCCTTGCCGATATCGTAGAGGCGCTGGTTTCCCATGATGACGGTGTCCATGACGGGATACTCGTCGTACATGAACTGGTTCTGCTTCAAAACGGAAAGTCGCACGTCCTTTTTGATCTCGACCGAGCCGGTCGTCGGCTCCAATTCGCCGGAGAGGATTTTCAGGAACGTCGATTTGCCGGCGCCGTTCGCGCCGATAACGCCGTAGCAGTTGCCCGGCGTGAATTTCAGATCGACGCGCGAAAACAGCACGCTGCCGCCGAACTGGAGGGAGAGGTCGTTTACAGTAATCATAATACGGCTCCTTTTACATAATCGATCCGCCCTCGCGCGCGAGGGCCTCGTCGTAATAATAGGCGAAGGTGAGGCCCGTATAGGGGCGCACCCAGATATCGAGCAGGGGGAGGAAGAACGTGGCGACGATCTCCGCGGCGAGGTACCATCCGATAAAGGAGAGGGAGAGCAGGAAGACTTCGCCGATATGCCCCTTCGTGATCTGCGCCGAGCGCCGCAGCGCGCCGAAAACGCCGAGAGACGGGTCGTCAAAGAAGGCGAAGAGCGCCAGCCGGTACCGGCAGAAGAGCCAGACGCCCGGCACGATGAAGATCATCAGCCCCACGCCGATGAGTATACCGCGCACGAGATACAGCAGCAGCACGCGGGCAAACCACGTAAAGCCGTCGAAAATGGCTCGCACCTGCGGCTTTGAGCCGCGCGCCGCCTGAAGGCACCAGGATTCGTAGCCCGCGCTTAAAACGATGCGCAGGATCAATATGACGGCGCAGAGCGCCATCGCCCCCGTGCCGATCTGCGGCCACGGTACCTCCGTATAGGGGACGGCCGGCACCGTGCCCGTCTCCCGGTACAGGCCGATGACCTTGTCGGAGTACGCGGCGAACCAGCCGGAATAACCGGACAGGCTCGAAAACAGCCAATTCATCGCATACAGCAGCAGGAACACCGCGATCGACGCGACGATCGCGTGATTTTCCCGGTTCGCGATCGCGCCTCTCGCCCTGGCCTTGAGCTGCGGTCGGTCAATCTTCATATAAATGCCTTTCTTTGTTTTTTATTGTTGGAGAAATATTATATAATGCGCCGGGGAAAAAAGCAATACAGACGGCGCAAAACGAGGCCGGGCGACGGTTCGCCCGGCCTGAGCGTGTCGACAAAGTCGACACGGCTTCCAACGAGAAACGCTTCGCTGGTTTCTCGTCGGAGAGGGATCGCACTCCGCTTCGCGCACTCCCTGCGGTCGCACGCGCGCTCCGCGAGAAGTATTTTCCGCCCGGTACACGCCCGCGCGAAAAATGTTTGAAACTCTTTTTCGCCTGCGGGCGAAAACTCTGCGAGGCTTTGTCTACAGTTTGAGGCCGGGCGACGGTTCGCCCGGCCTCGCCAGCGTTTAAGTCTTATTCTTCTTCCTCCGGCTCTTCCTCCGGCTCGTATTCCGCCGCCTCATACTCGCACGGCTCTCCGGGAGCCTCCTCCGGCGCAGCGCCCGGCCAGACCGGCGCGTCGGGAAATTCGAGTCCCGCCGCCTCCGGCTCGTCCTCCTCCCTGCCCGGCAGCGGGCAGTCGTAGGAGGCCGATTCGCGCATGACCCACTCGGCGTATTCGTCGAGTGCGTGCGCGCCCCGTTTGTCCCCCAGGAAGATGCGGAGCACGCGCGTCTGGTTAAAGAGGCACACCTTCACGTTCGCGCCCAGCGACCGGCTGTAGCCGCCGATATTGACGGAACCCCACTCCCGGCGGAGGAAGTCGCAGGCCGCCAGCTTATAGCCGGCCGCCTTCACGTCCTCGACGCGCTCGTTTTCTCCCGAGGCCGCCAGCTCCGAGACGGTGAAGGTGCCGCACATGCCGCCCGCGAAGTCCTGATCCATGAGCCACTGGGCCGTTTTCAGCATCGTTTCATAGCCGCAATTCCCGTTCGTCTCAAAATCCCACGAGGTCCAGCTCCCCCGCGGATCGTACGTCCGCAGCGCGGTAAAGCGGTCGCCGATCGGCTCGGAAAAGAGCTCGACGCCATGGGGGACCTGCGCGCCGCTCTCCGCCGCCTGCGACGCGCCGCCGTGCTCGCGGGCGTACAGGGCCTTGAGCTCGTAATAGTAGCCGGCCGCCGTCAGGTAGAAGTACGGCTCGGCGTAGAAGACCGCGACGAGACCGAACGACAGGACGCTGAGGATGCCCCAGCCGATGAAGCTGAGGTACATTTTAAATATCTCCCACTTATGGCCGCGCGTCATCTCCATGGAGAGCTTCAGGGCGTCCTGCGCGCCGACGTTCGGCTGGTCGATGAGGATATACGGCGTCATCGAATAGGCGACGCCCTTGACGATGCCGGGTATCACGAAGAGCAGCGACCAGAGGAAGGTGAAGAGCATCATCCACCAGTAGCCGCCGACAAGGTGGATGAACAGGTCGGAAAAACCGGCGAAGAGCTCCTTCGCGCCGGCCTTGCCGCCGCGGTAGGTCACATAGCTGAAATAGCACAGGCCGCAGGTCATGACCGGCAGGATGAAGATCGTCGCAACGGTGCCGATCCCCGGCAGCGACCCGCAGGCCGCACATATCGCCGTGCCAAGCAGTATCCAGCCGACGATCGGCCAATAGTCGGCGCGGAGCGCGTTGCGGGCGTTCTGCTTGACGAGCTTTCTGTCGATATAGTACATAGCGATCCCCCTTTTCATGGCAGTCTTTTGTTATTATAGGTCATACGGCCGCGTCCGTCAACATGACGACATGGACTTTTCGTTGTTTTTGCTCTTGACAATCGCTCCTATAACTTGTATTATAGGAGAGCTTATAAAGCAACATGACCACAAGATATTGTGTTTGAGAAAAGACAGAGAAGAAACAACCGAAAAAAAACGGGAAAAGGGGTTCAGACATGGCTATCACGAACATCAAGAAAAGAGACGGGCGCGTCGTACCGTTCGACCTGCAAAAGATCGCGGACGCCATCAGCAAGGCGTTCTCCGCGACGTACCGCCCGAACAGCGAGGAGGCCGCCGGCGAGCTTGCGGCGCAGGTCGAGGCGATTTTGGAGGTGGAGAACGTCGAGACGCCCGATGTCGAGCACATCCAGGACGTTGTCGAGCGCGTGCTCATGGACAACGGCTACGTCTCCACGGCGAAGGCGTACATCCTCTACCGCTCGGAACGCAACCGCGTGCGCCAGATGAACACGCGCCTCATGCAGACCTATGAGGAGATCACCTTCGCCGACGCGCGCGACTCCGACGTCAAGCGCGAGAACGCCAACATCGACGGCGACACGGCGATGGGCGTCATGCTCAAATACGGCAGCGAGGGTGCGAAGCAGTTTTACAACATGTTCGTCCTCAATCCGGACCACGCGAAGGCGCACACGGACGGCGACATCCACATCCACGACCTCGACTTCCTCACGCTCACGACGACCTGCACGCAGATCGACATCATCAAGCTCTTTAAGGACGGCTTCTCCACCGGCCACGGCACGCTGCGCGAGCCGAACGACATCTCCTCCTATTCTGCGCTCGCCTGCATCGCCATCCAGTCCAACCAGAACGACCAGCACGGCGGCCAGTCCATCGCCAACTTCGACTACGGCATGGCCGAGGGCGTCAAAAAGACGTTCATCCGCCTGTACCGCCAGAACCTCGGCAAGGCGCTCATGCTCCAGCGCGGCATAGACGACCCCGACGACGATCTGAAGGCGATCATCGCCAAAGTGCGCGAGGAGACGGAGCTCTACCCGCGGCTCGAGCACTGCGCCGATTACAAGGCCGCCGAGCTGCCGCTGCTCGTCGAAAAATACGGCGACGAGGAGGCCCTCAAAAAGGCGCAGGCGCTCGCCGAGTATTACGCAACCAAGGAGACCGACCGCGCCACCTATCAGGCGATGGAGGCGTTCATCCACAACCTCAACACGATGCACTCCCGCGCCGGCGCGCAGACGCCGTTCTCCTCCATCAACTACGGCATGGACACCACGCCCGAGGGCCGCATGGTCATGAAGAACGTCATGCTGGCGACCGAGGCCGGTCTCGGCCACGGCGAGACGCCGATCTTCCCGATCCAGATCTTCCGCGTGAAGGAGGGCGTCAGCTTCAATCCCGGCGACCCGAACTACGACCTCTTCAAGCTGGCCTGCCGCTGCTCGGCCAAGCGTCTTTTCCCGAACTTCTCGTTCCAGGACGCGCCGTACAACCTCCGCTATTACAACGGCAAGCCGGAGACGGAGATCTCCTACATGGGCTGCCGCACCCGCGTCATCGGCAACGTCTACGACCCGACGCGCGAGATATCCTACGGCCGCGGCAACCTGTCCTTCACCTCGATAAACCTCCCGCGCCTCGCCATCAAGGCCGACGGCAACATCGAGCGCTTCTTCGAGGACCTCGACCACAAGCTCGACCTCGTCGTCGATCAGCTTTTGGAGCGCTTTGAGATACAGTGCCGCAAGCATGTGTACAACTATCCGTTCCTCATGGGCCAGGGCGTCTGGATCGACAGCGACAAGCTGAACTGGAACGACGAGGTGCGCGAGGTGTTGAAGCACGGCACGCTCACCTGCGGCTTCATCGGCCTGGCCGAGACCTTAAAGTGCCTCATCGGCGAGCACCACGGCGAGAGCGAGCGGGCGCAGAACCTCGGTCTGGAGATCGTCGGGCACATGCGCGCGCGCATGGACGCCGAGAGCAAAAAGCGCGGCCTCAATTTCACGCTTATCGCCACGCCCGCCGAGGGCCTCTCCGGCCGCTTCGTCCGCATCGACCGCAAGCGCTACGGCGTCATCCCCGGCGTCACCGACAGGGATTACTACACCAACAGCTTCCACGTGCCGGTCTACTACCCGATCAGCGCGTTCGACAAGATAAGGCTCGAGGGGCCGTATCACGCGCTCACGAACGCGGGCCATATCACCTACGTCGAGATGGACGGCGACCCCACGCAGAACCTCGCCGCCTTTGAGAAGATCGTCCGCCAGATGGCGAAATGCGGCATCGGCTACGGCGCGATCAACCACCCCGTCGACCGCGACCCGGTGTGCGGCTACACCGGCATCATCGGCGACGAATGCCCGCACTGCGGCCGCCATGAGTGCGACTGCGACACCGGCTTCGAGCGCATCCGGCGCATCACCGGCTACCTCGTCGGGACGCTCGACCGCTTCAATAACGCCAAGAAGGCCGAGGAGCACGACAGGGTGAAGCACGGCCTCCCCGATAACCGCGGCGACTGCGGCGGCGACTGCTGACTTCCTTTTTCTTGAGAGAAAAAAGAAGCAAAAAGAGCTTTATGCCGCTTCCGGACTTTGCGCGAAACCTGCTTGCCCCGCCCGGTAACGGACGGCGGCGCAGACCGGGCGCGAAACTCTGCGAGGCTTTTGAGAGAGGAGGAGAACATCCATGCGGATTGCCGGACTTGTACAGGATTCCATCGTCGACGGGCCGGGGCTGCGCTTTTCCGTGTTCACGCAGGGCTGCGCGCACGCCTGCGAGGGCTGCCACAACCCGGAGACGCACGATTTTGCCGGCGGCACGGAGATGACGCCGGAGAGCGTGATCGCGGCGATGCTCTCCAATCCGCTCACCGACGGCGTGACGCTCTCGGGCGGCGACCCCTTCTATCAGGCGGCCGACTGCGCGCTCATCGCCAGAGCCGCGCACGAGCGCGGGCTCGACGTCTGGGCCTACACCGGCTGGACGTTCGAGGAGCTTTTAAAGCTCGCGGAGACGGACGAGGGCAAGCGGGCGCTTCTGGAGGAGACGGACGTCCTCGTGGACGGACCCTTTATCCTCGCGCAGAGGACGCTCTCCCTCCCCTGGCGCGGCAGCCGTAACCAGCGGCTGCTGGACGTAAAGGCCAGCCTCGCGGCCGGCAGGGCGATAGAAAAAGAATAAACAACCGGGCCTGCGGCAGACTGCCGCAGGCCCTTTGGTTTTCTCTTAAAAAGGCCGCATCCGGGGATGCGTCCCTGCGGCGAATACTTTTCACTCCCACGTCTCCCACACCTCGGGCGCGTACCCAGCGGCGGCCTTTTTGCCGTTGCGGACGATAGGTGTCCTGATCCACTGCTGGTTTTCAAAGAGCTTGTCGGCCTTTGCCTCGTCGGTGGCGAGGTATCGCATGATCTCCGCGTCCTTCGCCTTCGCGTCGAACATATTGTCCAGGCCGACGGCGCGGCGCACGTTATCGAATTCGCCGCGGCTTAAGCCGTAGCGGACGATATCGACGAACTGGTATTTGATGCGGCGCTCTTTAAACCACCGCTCGGCCTTTTTCGTGTCGAAGCACTTGTTTTTGCCGAATATCTGGATATTCACGGCGACGCCTCCCCCTGCTCCTCCGCCGGCTCCTCCAGCCACGGCACCTCCAGGCGCAAGCCGTCCGGCGTGTAGACGATATATTTCCTGAATCCGAAAAAGACGCTCGCGCACAATATGATCGCCGCGAGCACCACGCCCGCGACGATGCCGGCGAGCAGGCGCGCGGGGCTTTTCCCCCTGTAGACGCGGCGGGACGGGCTTTTCATTTTTCCTCCAGCTCCATCATCAGCTTGACGCGGCGCGCGTGACGCCCGCCCTCGAACTCCGCATTCAAAAACGTCTCGACGATCTTGAGCGCGAGGCCCGGACCCGTGACGCGGGCCCCCATGGCCAGCATGTTGGCGTCGTTATGGCGGCGCGTGAACTCCGCCGTGAAGCAGTCGCCGCACAAGGCGCAGCGGACGCCGCGGACTTTATTCGCGCATATGGAGACGCCGACGCCGGTACCGCAGATGACGATGCCGCGGTCACATTCCCCCGACGCGACGGCCCGCGCCGCCTTCTCCGCGTAAACGGGGTAGTCGCAGCTCTCCGCCGAGTAGGCGCCGAAATCCTCGTAAGAGAGCCCTTTTTCGTCCAGATATTTCTTGACCTCCTGCATGAGCGGGTAGCCGCCGTGGTCGCAGCCGAGCGCGATTTTTTCCATCGTATATTCCTCCTATATGGCCGTCATTTCCGGCTTATGTTTCCTGAATGTAGTGATATAGCGAAAGCCGCACGCGCGCAAAAGCTCATACGCCTCCGCGACGCCGGCACCGGCGTCGCCGACGCAGTGCGCGTCGCTCCCGGCCGTGATGAGCTCGCCGCCGAGCGAGCGGTAGAGCCGCAGCACGTCCGCGTCCGGTATCGTCTTCCCCAGCGAGCAGCGAAGCCCCGAGGTATTGACCTCGATGCCGATACCGCGCTCCACGCACGAGAGCAGCAGGGCGCGAAGCTTATCGGGGTAGTCCTTCACGCTCGTCTGAAAGCCGCGGCGCACCATGTATTTTTCCGGGTAGCCGATATGCCCCAGCACGTCGCAGAAACCGATGCGCGTGATTTCCAGATATTCGTCGAGGTACGTCTCCGTAATGGCGGCGCACTGCGCTTCGCTCTCATACTCCATGAAATAGAAGTCGTCGCGGCCGCGCACGTTATGCACCGAGCCGATGATGAAATCGAGCCGCTCGTCCTCCCAGAAGCGCTTCGCCGTCTCCGGCGCGTGGTTGATGGAGGCGAGCTCCGCGCCGAAGAGCAGCTCGATCTCGCCCCGGAGCTCGTCCCGGACGCGCTCAAATTCCTCGTACATCCCCTCCTGCGATAAAAACGGGTTCGGGGGGAAGGACAGGCAGGCCGCATCGCAGCACTCGTCGGCATGGTCGGTAAAGCACATGCGCCGTATCCCCCGCGCCTGCGCCGCGCGGGCCATGGCGAGCATCGTGTCCTCCGCGTCGGAGGAGTGGTTGGAATGGGTGTGAAAATCGGTCAGAAACATGTTGTCAATCTTCCTTTTTCGTCATAAAGGCCAGCTCAAATACAGCCACTTCAGAAAATCGGTGTACGCGGTCGGCGCCGTCAGGCCCGACAGCACGGGGTAAAACAGGACAAAGAGCAGCACGGTAACGCCCGTAAAGGCGCAGACGGCCCGCAGCCCCCCTTCTCCGCCGCGCTCCAGCACCGTGTCGAACACATGTGAAAGCGCGAGGCACAGGAACAGCGCCGCCGGAAAATAGTGATACGCGAAAGCGCAGCGCGGGATGAACACCCACGGCAGCAGCACCGCGAGATAGCCGACGAGGATAAAGAGCGCCCGCCCGTCCTTCCGGTTCACCGTTCTGTAGATGAGCGCGGCTATCGCCCCCAGCCCGCCCCAGCAGACCGCGGGGTTTAAAAACGCGGCGATGAGCGTCTTAAAGCCGACCCGCTCGGTATCGCGGTAATAGAGGATCGGGCGGATGTCGAGGATCCACTGGTACCACTTCGACTGATAGGGGTGCGTCGCCTCCAGCGTCCCGTGGTAGGAGAACATCGACCGCTGGTTATCGAGCACGATCTTTGCGTAATCGGACGACCAGAGCATCCCGTGCGAGAGGCTCATGCCGCGCGACAAGCCGTAGGGGATATAGGCGAGCCAGTAGATAACCGCCGGCACGACAAGGAAGAACACGACCGACAGGCCGACCACCGCCGCCATGCGCCCGGCGAACTCCCGCCCGCGCCCCTCTCTTACATACCGCGCGCCGATATAGGCGTGGTGCAGCACGTAGAGGATAAGCAGTCCCGCGCCGGCGTAAAAGCCCGTCCACTTGGCGGCCGCGCCGAGCCCGAAAAAGAGTCCGGAGAGAAAAAGGGACGGGACGGCCTTTTTAAGCGGCCCGTCATGGTCCTCCGTCATATAGCGGTACATAAAAAAGTACGTCAGCAGCGTGAAAAAGACGGAATAGGTGTCGATGGTGGCGATACGCGTCTGCGTGTAGCGCATGAAGTCGAACGCGAAGAGGAGCGTCCCGCACACGGCGACGGCCCTTTTCCCAAAGAGCTGCTTTAAGAAAATATACAGGAGCGGTATCAGCAGCACGCCGAAAAGCGTCCCCATGAAGCGCCAGCCGAAGGGGTTCATCCCGAAAACGGCCACGCCGACGGCGATGATGAGCTTGCCGAGCGGCGGATGCGTCGTCTCATAGGGCCAGACGTTCCGCAGATGCTCGTAAGCCGTCCGCCCGTGATAAATTTCGTCGAAGATCATGCTGTTTTCCCATGTGGGCTTTTCCGGGACCTTCTGCTGCTCGTCAAAAAGCTCGCGGGGCGCGGAGGCGACGTAATCCGCCGTCATTCTCTCTCCGTCGGGGCCGTAGAGCGCCATTTCGCCCAGCTCCATCCCGGCCTTCTCCGGGGTGATACGGAGAAAGCGGACGCCCTTCGTATAGCCCGACGCGGCATACTGCCACTTGAAAAGCTGCGAGTATTTCTGCTCCATGGCGGCGTCCCCGTCGCCGGAGGCGGGGTAGAGCTCCGACCAGTTCACGCCGTCGGCGGACGCCTCGAGCGTATAGCTCCCGTGGACGAGGCCGGGGTAATACATGATCTTGGAGACGTCCGTCTCCGCCCGCAGCTCCACCACGGCGGCGCTGTCCGCGCGCTCGAAGCGGTAAAAGCTCTCCGGCGCCGTGTGCGACCCGAGGAACAGGAATGAAACGACGGCGCACACGGCCGTGAGGACGATAAGCGGCAGGATATCGCCCTGATCGAGCCGGTATCTCCGGCCGGAGAGCGAAAACGTGTCGCCCTTTTTAAGCGTGATCCACTCCACGCTGCCGACGCGCGGGCGCTCGACGCGGAGATAGTACGCGAAAAACAGCAGTATGAACAGCACGGTCAGCGCCGGGAATATGAGAACGAATGAAAGCTCCAAGACAAAAGCCCTCCGGGATCATAGTTCCTTTTTATCTTAACAGGCCGGGGAGGAAAAGTAAAGACGCTTCGCGTCGGGAATGATAAAAGCCCTCTTGCGGCAAAAAGGGACGGCCCCTTGTCCCGAAAAGGGCGCGAGACAAAGGGCCGTCCCCAAGTTTATATTCAGTCTCCCAGCAGCGTATAGAGCGCCTGCCATGCTTCGTCATAATCCTCGGTGTCGTCCGGCGCGTCGGCTGCGGCCTTGTATGTATAGGAAAAAATATATTTGGACCCGTCACGATCAAAGGCGGCCGAAAACACGCCTCCCGTATCCGTGCCGGCTGCCGGCGGTTCCAGTCGGTAACGAACGGTGTGGCCGTTGATTTCGGTTTTGCCGGTTATGTCGCCCCACGGAATCCTGCCGTTAAACGCGATCGTCATGCGGCAAACAAAACCGTCTCCGTAATTATACGCCTCCAAATACCGCCACCCGGCGCGGTCGTCGAGGGTCGATCGCTCGTCCGTCAGAGTAAGGGTATATCTCGCGGTCCCGTTTCCTCCGTCAATCTCCGCAAATTGCCGGAGCGGCAGGTCGTCGCCGAAAAGCTCTGCGGCCTCGTCTGCCGACGAGGTCGAGATGGTGATCGGCTCAGGCTTTGGCCGGTATGGAAAGCTCGTTATAAGGCAAACTATCGAAAAGAACAAAATACATAAGCAGGCTATAGCGAGTATTTTTAACATGATATATTTTTTATCTTTCATGGTCTGCCTCGTTTCCTTATGAGATTTTCATAAAAGGGCCGACTCCCTGTTGATCTTATTGAGAATCGGCCCCGTTCTAATTTCACGTATTATGGAGCATACTTAGTGTTGGTTCCCATCATGCTATTAACAATATGTACTTCTTCATAGTTATCCCAACCGTAGTGACATACCCATGTTTCAAGTGTGGGGTTTTCATAGAAGTTGTATCCATATGCAACTACTGCATGAAACAGATATGAGTTAAAATTATCCCGAGGATCAGGCAGACTGCCAAACAAAATGCAAGGGCGGTGATGAGTGTTGATTTCAGTAAATGCTCCAAGGGACCCTACTGCCCAACTTGCATTTGCAGGCACACCACTCCAATCAGCAGCAAATGCGTTAATAGCATTTGATACTGAAACCGCCGTTGTGCCGTTATTCCCATTTCCTTTAGCTATTAGTGCATTTGTTAAGGCAGTACTATTAATTGTAGCAAGAGTTGAAGGCAATGTAATGTGATTATAGTTATTGTGATACTTCAAAACAAGATTGGCTGCAATGTACCCGCAATATCCACCATCAACATAACCAAAACCAGAGACGCGTGCTTGAAACCATGCATGATTGGATATCCAGTGATCTGGATCTTCTTCTGTATTACGAAATGGGAGCTGATCGCTTTTCCCAATAAGATAATCAGCAACAGGTTCGTACTTTTTTTCTAATAATTCATTGTATAATGACAGGCTTTTGCTTCTGATGGCAGTTGTATCATAGAAGCTTATAGTCGTGCCTAATACTGTATGTCGGCACTCGTTTCCAGTATAATCATAGTAAAATGTTGGACCTCCATAAATTGGATTTTCAGCATCATTAAATGGTGATACAGCATTTAAATTGTACTCAACTATTATACCAGCTTCTGGATGAACAATAAAATACCCTTTGGGTGCACAAACTGCGACTTTGTATTCTTGACCTGCAAAATCTTTGACTGTGTCAATACTGACAACGGCTCTATTATCTTTTAGACTGACCAGTTTTTCTTCAATAAAATGCTGTACTCTCTCGTCTGCATTAAGCTCGGCCTCGCTCTCAAAAGCAAGTGCCGATATGGAAGATACAGCCAAAAGAGCAAGTACCATAATTAGACTGATTATTCTTTTTTTCATGATATACCTCCAGTTATTTGATTCACTTTACTGTATAGTAATAATAATTGATTTCTACGGGCATGTCCTTGTCACCGACGCCATCGGCAGAGACGTACCGTTGACCATCGCGCAGGCTTTCAGCGTGCAGGACATGTTATGGGCTACGGCAGCTGTGGAGCGCGAGGACAGCCCTTTGTCTCGAAAGAACAAAGGAGTTGACTTGAATATAGTTTAAAAATAATAACACTCAAACTAATAATTGAAAACATATATAGTTCGCTTGTTTCCTCCGGAGAACATAGTGTCAGCCGGTTCGTTATCATTGTTCTGCCAAGAGGACGTTCTCCCCGTTACATATGCATAGGCTATCGTACCGTCGGCTGAAAATGATTTTGCAGTAATGATGGCAGAATGGGTATATTTGCTGCCTCCCTGTGGTTTAAATTGCATAACATCGCCAAGCCCCCAATATCCTCCGTTATAATTAGTGTAGCTGTTTGAAAATCCTGTAGCACACCCTGAATGTGTGTTGTTGATAAGGTATGTGTGTAAATCGCTTACTATAGTCCAAGAGGTACTTCTATTCTCGGTATCACGATAATACCAGCCGGTAGTTGTAATGCCGGATGCTCCGGTATCATATATTCCAGCTCCACCAGCTATCAAAGCATGTGAGACAAAATTGGTACAGTCATGAGCGCCACTGATAGTGGAAAAATCAAAATACGGAATTGTGCCATTACCACTGTTCGGTTGTACTTTGTTGAAATTGTCACGAGCATATGACACAATATTGCTATGATTTAAACTGCTTCGGCTGTTAGGTACTACTCTAACAGCGTTTGTCTTTGAATCCAAGTTCCCTGTAGCTTTATATTCATATTCACTATTGATATCATCTAACAGATTATTAAGCCGCTCTTTTCTGGTTTCATACGGTATTCCCGACAACTCTTTTCTATTTTCGCCTCTTATCGCAATATCATAAGAATTGAAAGGAGTGTAAAAATCGGTAATCAGCGCTTTATTGAGGTCATAACAGATAATCACTTCTTCGCTAAGCACAGAATCTATATCTTTTGAAATAGTGTAGTTACATGTTCTTATAACTTGAAACTTAAATTCTATATAATCTTTGGTAATTTCCTTATTGATTAGATTTAACTCAAGTGAATAATTCTCTTTATATAATCCGGTTTTTTCTGCAACAAGCCGTTCTACAGTTATCTTGTCATAAAGATACTCTGTAATATCTTTATCCATGATTTCGCTGAAATTATTTTTAGCTCCAATATCTTTGTTCTCATAGAACAAAACTATGGCATTTTCTATTTTCCCTTGTATAAGCTGACCCTCATTTAATCTGCTTGCTCCCGCGGAAAGAGCAGGAACTATGCACATCATGATTGCTACTGTCAAGGCTAAAAACTTGATAATGAATTTCCTCATATAAAACAACCTCCTTGTGGCATGATAGCTTTTTTAATCTTTTTGACAGTATTTCCCTGCATTACGGGCATGTCCTTGTCACCGACGCGACTGGCAGTGATACGCTGTTGATTGTGGCATAGGCTTTTAGGGTATAAGTCTGATTATGAGCTACGTTTGCAGTTCTGGAAGAGTCAATGCTTCCCGTGCCGCTGTCAGTCCATGACTTGATCAGGGTATTGCCTCGCCACAGCTCAACATATACCGAGATAGTGTCGGAAGAGCTATTGCCGTCCACCGATACTGAACCGGTTGCAGTAGTTCCGCTGAAGGTAAGATCAACATTGACTGATGCGGAACGATCCTGCACGGCAAAAGCCGTCGTCGCAACGGCCAATACGACGAGCATGGTCAGAAACGCTGTAAAAATTCGTGGAACGAGGGGACGGTTCCTTCGTCCCGAAAGAAGCGCATGACAAAGGAGCCGTCCCCAAGTTTAGCCCCCAGTTTCAGGTTATTTTTTTAATAATGAATTGAACAGGTCAAACAAGTCTTCTACGGTAACGAGCAAAACGAGATAAACTGCATGTGTCATATGTCCTGAACGCTGCCAGAGAAACAGCAGCAATAACAAGCAGAGCGATATCACAGAAGTCACAGTGTTTAAGATGATCATCTGTTTTCCGTTATCCGTATAACTTAAGCGCGTTTTCAGGAGCACCAAAAAGAACACTATGCAGCAAATAAGGACTGCAACAGGAACAAGCATGCTGCCAACGTATATCCGGCTGGCTTCTTCATAAACAGATGTGTAAAGTCTGTCCCCGAAAAAGATGATTGCGAGAGTTAAAACATAAAGGATTATTTTTTTAATGGCTGTATTCATTTTAAGTATTATTAGACACTACAAAGTCCCACGTATATGCGCTCCCTATCCTTTGCAGTGTGTATGTGCAGTTAGCTCCAACAAAGTGTTCGGGTATATCCGAACAGACATAAGCCCAATTAGATGGCGGGGTATAAGACCATGACGCAGTTGATTTTGTAAAATAATCACTCTGTTCATAGAATTGGCCTACACCTAATCCTGTACAACCACATGCAATTAATTGGGATTTGACTTTTACCTGACTGTCCAAAGTGGTATATCCTCCACTTACACCTGTGAGCTTAATGAAATTTGAACCGTTGATTATTATCCTATCATAAGTGATGGTCAGAGTGCCTCTTATTGATATGGAATTATCAACACCGGTTTCAGTTTTACTCCCCGCGGAAAGAATGGCGGCATTGCCACGTAATTCATTATACAAGTTTTCAGCAGTAGTTTCTTCATCAGGAAGAAGGTATACTATTTCTTTTACAAAGGAATCAACCTCTGCATTTGTCACAGCTTGTACACCTGCCTTCTCCACTTGGTACTCTTTTGACAAAATCAGCATGCCATTCTGTATATCAATCTGTGCTGAATCCAAAAAGTTTTCATCTATCGCCAAAATGTTCGAATCTGTTGACTTGATGGCCTCAATATCCGCAGCTAACACCGGGAACGATGAAACACTCAAGATAAGCATAACTGTTAAGAATAGAATGTATGCCTTCTTTAAAGATTTACTCATAACTGATATCCTTTCTTTTATCATTTTACTGCTTTGAAGTGGTTGTGAAAACGGGAAACCCGAGATTTACGGGCATGTCCTTGTCACCGATGCCATCGGCAGCGATACGCCGTTGATCGTGGCGTAGGCTTTCAGCGTGTAAGTCTTGCCATGGGCTACGGTAGCTGTCCTGGAAGAATCAATGCTTCCCGTGCCGCTGTCAGTCCATGACTTGATCAGGATATTGCCTCGCCACAGCTCAACATATACCGAGATAGTGTCGGAAGAGCTATTGCCGTCCACCGATACTGAACCGGTTGCAGCAGTTCCGCTGAAGGTCAGATCAACATTGACTGATGCGGAACGATCCTGCACGGCAAAAGCCGTCGTCGCAACGGCCAATACGACGAGCATGGTCAGAAACGCTGTAAAAATTCGTTTTTTCACAAAATCACCCCCTTTCTCATACATAAATACGTTTCAAAAGGGCAATTTTGGACAGCCTTTTTAGAAAAATTTTTAAATTTTATTTATAGACGCTTTCCGCCATTCGGATAAGCTCCTGTTCCTCCACGAACGCAGATATAAAGAAGGCGTGGTCGTTTTCGTCTGTCCAAAGTATGTCGTTGGCGTCAGTGAGATCATCAAAAAGAATGAGATCAGCCTCGTATTGCATCACTCTGGCCTTTTTTCGCGTGCCGCCCGCTTCATTGACAAACAGCGTTGACGAGCTCGGCTCATAAATATATTGAAATCTCAAGTATTGTCCCGCTTCATTCTCGTAAATTATGGATATTCTGCCGCCCGTATCCTGCTCCTTGATCTTCGTATAACCCTCCGGGATGAATGCCGGCTCATAGCCACGGTTTTTCACAGGGTTGTCTACATCGTCCGAATAACGGTATACAAAGAAAGTTTCATACGATTCCTTTATCCACCCGAAAAAGGCCGTTCTCGCGTCGGCGTCAAAGGTCAGCCACAGGCTTCCGGCCAGCAGGACGGCCGCTATGACCGCGGCGGCGCGGGTCGCGGGTCTGTAAAGCGCAGGGTGGGCGGCCCGGCGCTTGAGTTTTTCCATTTTTTCCTCAAACCACGGCGAAAAGACGTGGGGCGTCTCCGCTTTGAAGCCGCTTTCCAGCCGGCCCGTGTAAAGCGCGCAGGAGCTTTCGGCCGCGGCTTTCAGCCCTGTTTCCGTCATCATATCGTGCCGCCCTCCTCCCTGTAGAGCTCCTCCAGCTTCTTTTTCGCCCGCTGGTCTCTCTTCTGCGCCGAGGAGAGCGAGATGCCCAGCATTTTTGAAATCTCCCGCAGGGAGTAGCCGTAATAGTATTTGAGCCAGATGATATGCCGGTAGTTTTCCGGCAGCTTCAAAATGCACCGGGCCAGCAGGTTTTCTTCCTCTGCCTCTGCGCCTGTTGTCATCGCTTCCTCGATGTAATCGTCTTCGGGATGTCGGCCGCGCCTGCGGAGCATATCCGTCACGACATACTCAACCATTATTACGACGAGCCGCCGCGTTTTTGGACACGCCGGCTCGATTTTTTTGATATTTTCAGCGATTTTCACAAAGGCGCCGTGAACGGCATCCTCCGCGTCGCGCTCGTTGGAGAGTCTTTTTCTGGCGACATGGAACATAAGAGCGCGGTAGGCTGTATAAATCTCAATAAATTTCGATCTGTCGTCCTCCGTATCGATCATTTGCAGATATAGGAGCATCCTATCATCCCCGCTCGTTAGTTTATGTTATATTTTACACTATTTTTATCGTCAAAGCAACCTCTTGTCCGTCCGGGCGGGAAAATCCCGCCGCATCCCCTGCGCCGGGATTTTCCTTGCTATCCCGACACATTTATTGTATAATATGATATTCAATGAAGAAACGGAGGTCATCCTCTTGAAGAAACTCGTGATAGACAGAAAAGCCATGCGGATCAACCTCCAGACCGTCAAGGACAAGTCCGGCAGCGCGGAGATCTTCGCCGATCTCTCCGCCAACGCCTTCGGCATGGGGCTTCTCGAGACGGCGCGCCTCATGCGCGACGGGGGCGTTAACGCCTTCGCCGTCTCCGACGTGCGCGACGCGGCCCTCCTGCGTGAAAACGGCTTCACCGACGAGCGGATCATGATGCTCCGCTCCACCGCCGACGATCAGGAGCTCTCGCAGCTCATCGATCTCGGCGTCGTCTGCACGGTCGGCTCCCACGACGCCGCGGTGGCCATCAACGGCATCGCCGAATCCAAGAGCACCGTCTGCGAGGTGCAGATCAAGATCGACGTCGGCCTCGGCCGCTACGGCTTCGCGCCCGACGAGCTGGAGAAGATCACGTCCATCTACCGGTACATGGCCAATCTCGCCGTCGTCGGCGTTTTCTCCACGTTCTCCGCGTCCTGGCGCGGGAGAAAGCGGATGGAGGCGGAGTTTGCCGCCTTCCGCCGCGTGCTGGACGAGCTGCACAAGCAGGGCTTTGAGACGGGCGTCTCGCACATCTGCGACTCCGCCGCGCTCTTCGCCTACGAGGAGAGCCGCATGGACGCCGTGCGCGTCGGCACCGCCATCTCCGGGCGCGTCCCGGGGCAGAGCATACCGGGGCTTTTGAAGGTCGGCTACATCGAGGCCGGCATCGAGGAGGTCGGCTGGTTCCCGAAGGGGCGGACGGTCGACTCCGTGACGCTCAAAAAACCGGCGAAGCTCGCCGTCGTCTCCGTCGGCTACTTCCACGGCTTCGGCCTGCGCCGCCGCGAGGCCGACCGGCGTCTCATCGACCTGCTGAAAAACCGCCGCCGCCACGCCTTCGTCAAGATCGGCAATCAGAAGGCCCGCGTCGTCGGGGGCGTCGGCCTCATGCACACGATCATCGACGTGACGAACATCGAGTGCTCCGCCGGCGACTCCGTCGTCATGGATGTGGACCCCGTCTGCGTCAAGGGCCTGCCCATCGAATACATCAACTGACGGAAAAAGGAAATAAAATGCCCAGGATTCACTGTCTGCCTCCGCACGTCGCCGACCTCATCGCGGCCGGCGAGGTGGTGGAGCGGCCCGGCTCCGTCGTCAAGGAGCTGATGGAAAATTCCATAGACGCCGGCGCGACGATGCTGACCGTCGAGATAAAAAACGGCGGCCTGACCTATATCCGCGTGACCGACAACGGCTGCGGCATGTCCCCCGAGGACGCGCAGACCGCCTTTTTGCGCCACGCCACGAGCAAGCTGCGCGACGAGCGCGGGCTCGAGGCCATCGGCACGCTCGGCTTTCGCGGCGAGGCGCTCGCCGCCATCTCGTCCGTCGCGCGCGTCACCCTGCAAACGCGTGAAAAGGACGCCGACGAGGGGACCGAGGTCCGGCTGGAGGGCGGCGTCATCATGGAGGCCGGGCCCTGCGGCTGCGCCTACGGCACGACGATGATCGTCGAGGACCTCTTTTACAACACGCCGGCGCGCCTCAAATTCATGAAAAACGACCGGGCCGAGGGGCTTGCCGTCTCCGCCGCCGTGCTGCGGTGCGCGCTGTCGCATCCCGAGGTGTCGGTGAGGTACATAAAGGACGGCAGGGAGGAGTGCCACACCGCCGGCGATAACCGCGTGGATTCCTGCATCTACACGCTCTTCGGCAGCGAGATCGCCTCCGGGATGCTCCGCGCCGAAACGGAGCACGAGGGCGTCCGCGTCACGGGCTTCGTCTCCTCCCCCTCAAGCGCCCGCGGGAACAGGACGCATCAGTTCTTCTTCGTAAATAACCGCTTCGTGAAATCGAAAACGTTGCAGGCCGCGCTCGAGCAGGCGTACAAAAACTGCCTCTTCACCGGGCGCTTCCCGGCCTGTGTGCTCTATATCTCCATGCCTCCCGGCGACGTGGACGTGAACGTCCACCCCGCCAAGACGGAGGTGCGCTTTTTGCGGGAGAAGGCCGCCTTCGACGGCGTTTACTACGCGGCTCTCTCCGCGCTCGAGCGGCAGGACGCCCGCCGGGAGATACAGCTTCCCGACGTGTCGGCGCCGACCATAAAGGCGCGCGTCTCCGTCCCCGCCGGCGGCTTTCAGACGATGCCGGCGGATACGTACCGGCAGCGAAGCGCCTATCGCCCCGCCGCGCGCGAGGGCGTCCGGAGCGGGGCGCAGGTGCGCGACGTTTCCGTCCCCTACGGCTCGCGCCCTTCGCAGACGGAGCTGCCCATGCCTCCGGCCGGGGAGGACAATTTCCTGCCGGAGACGGAAAAGGAGACCTGGCGCGTCGTCGGCGAGGCGCTTTCCACCTACATCATCGTCGAGGACGGCGACAGCCTGATCCTCATCGACAAGCACGCCGCCCACGAGCGGATGCTTTTTGACAAGCTGAAAGCCCGCGGAGACAGGCCGATGACACAGCTGCTGCTCGCGCCCGTCCTCTTTTCCTTGAGCGCGGAGGACATGGCGGTTTTGGCCGAAAATCTCGCCTTTTTTGCCTCGCTCGGCTTTGACGCGGAGGCGTTCGGCGACGGCCGCACCGCCGTGCGCGAGGCCCCCGAGGACATCGACGCCGCCGACATCCCCGCGGCGGTCGCCGAAATCTGCCAGAAGCTGCGCGAGGGGAAGACCGCCGACGCGGAGACGCGCCGGGACGAGGCGCTTCACACCATCGCCTGCAAGGCCGCCATCAAGGCCGGCCGCCGCTCGGAGACGCCGGAGCTCCGGCTCATCGCCGAGAGCGTGATGCGGGACGAGGTGCGCTACTGCCCCCACGGACGGCCCGTTTCCATGGAGCTGACAAAATCCCAGCTCGACCGCGCCTTCAAGCGGACATGAAAACGATCGTCGTCGTCACCGGCCCGACCGCGACCGGCAAATCGGCCCTCGGCGTCGCCCTCGCGGAGGCGCTCGGCGGAGAGATTGTGAGCGCGGATTCCATGCAGGTCTACCGCCGCATGGATATCGGCACGGCCAAGGTGACGGCAGAAGAGATGCGCGGCGTCCCCCACCATATGATCGACGTCGCCGAGCCGTGGGAGGATTATTCCGTCTCGCGCTACGCGCGCGAGGCGACGATCTGCGTCGAGGATATCCTCCGGCGCGGGAAACTGCCGATCGTCGTCGGCGGCACGGGCCTCTATATCGACGCGCTCGTAAAAGGCACCTCCTTCGCCCCGAAGGGCGGCGGGACGCCTTTGCGCGAGGCGCTTTCGCGCGAATATGACGAGACGGGCGGCGAAGCGATGCTCCTGAAGCTCGCCGCGTTCGACCCCGTGTCGGCATCGAGGCTCCACCCCAACGACAAAAAGCGCGTCGTGCGCGCCTTCGAGGTCTGGCAGAGCACGGGCAAAACGATCGCGGAGCACGACGCGGAGACGAAAAGCCGCCCGCCGGCTTACAGAGCTTTAAAGCTCGCGCTCACCTTCTCCGACCGGGCCATGCTTTACGAGCGCATCAACGCCCGCGTCGATACGATGATAAGAGCGGGCCTCGAGCGGGAGGTGCGGCAGCTTCTTTCTTCCGGCGTGCCGGAGACGAGCACCGCCATGCAGGCCATCGGTTATAAGGAAATGGCCGCCGCCGTGCGCGGCGACGTGACCCTCCCCGAGGCGGCCGAACTCATCAAGCAGGCGTCTCGCCGCTACGCCAAAAGGCAGCTTTCGTGGTTTGCCCGCTATCCGGAGATACGCTGGATCCGATGGGAAAATACGCCGGATATCGGCGCGGCCCTGCGCGTTTCGACAGATTTTTTAAGGACGGCTGGTATAATGGTGACATCCGAACAGGGAAATGCTGATTAAGCAGCGTTTCCCCAAAAAAGAAAGGGATGCTCACCATGATAAAAACGCAGAATCTCCAGGACGTCTTTCTCAATCAGGCGCGGCGCACCGGGATGCCGCTCACGGTCTTCCTCGTGAACGGCTTCCAGCTCCGGGGGACCGTGACCGGCTTCGACAATTTCACCGTCGTCCTCGACTCCGAGGGCAAGCAGCAGATGATCTACAAGCACGCGATATCCACCATGGTCCCGGCCAGGGCCCTGCGCGTCGCCGAAGCGGAGGCGTAAGGGGCGGCGGGACGACAACGGAGGCAAGTCTATGCGGCGCAGCGACCTTCTTTTGAAAATCATCTCCTTCACGGCGTTTCTCGCCGTGGCGGTCTATATCGGCTTTTACCTGTATAACGCCCGCGTCAATCCCCTGCGGACGGTGCTCGCCGTCCGGGCCTCGGCCTCGGAGAGCGCTCCGGCGGAGGGGTACGCCGTGCGCGAGGAGCAGCTTATCACCGGCTCCGGCAGCGGCGCGTACGTGGTCGCGGGCGAGGGGCAGAAGCTCTCGGCCGGCGGCCGGGCGGCCGTCGCCTACTCCGACCGCAGCGCGGCCGAGCGAAGCGCCCGCATTTTGGAGCTCCAGCTCAGGCTCGACGCGCTTAACGGGCTTCTCGGCGGCATGACCGTCTCCGAGGCGGCCTCCGCCACCGTCACCGATCTGGCCTGCGCCGTGCGCAGCGGGGATTTCTCCGACCTCACCGAGCTGCGCGCGCGGACGGACACCTACATATTCGGCGACACGATCACCCGCACCTCCGAGGAGATACGGGGCGAGATCGCGGCGATCGAGGAGCAGCTCGCCGACGCGGCCGGGCGCGACACCGCCGGCGCCTCTTACGTGACCGTCCCGGCGGCCGGCGTTTTTTCCGGCTCGTCCGACGGCTTCGAGCGCGTGTCGCCCTCGGACCTGGACGGCCTGACCTGTCGGAAGCTCGAAGACCTCTTCCGCTCGCCCGACCGCGTCCCGGCCGGGACCGTCGGGCGGCTCGTCACCGGGCTTCGCTGGTATTTCGCCGCGTCCCTGCCCGCAGACGACGCCGGGCGGCTCAAGGGCCTCGGCTCCGTCAAGGTCGCCTTTTCCAAGACATGGTCGCGCACCGTGCCCATGCGCGTGGAATACGTCGGCGAGAACGAAAACGGCCTGCGCGCCGTCGTCCTCTCCTCCGAGGCCTACCTGTACGAAACGGCCTCCCTGCGCCAGCTTTACGGGGACGTCATCTTCTCCGAGGCGGAGGGCGTCCGCGCCCCGCGCGAGGCGCTGCATCTGAGCGAGGACGGGCAGACGTTCGTCTACGTGCTCGTGGGCCTCAGAGCCGAGCGGGCGAACGTCCGCATCGTCTACGAGGGGCCGGACTATTATATCGTTCAGCCGGAAAGCGGCTCGCGCCTGAGCGAGGGCGCGCAGATCATCGTCTCCTCCGGCGACATTTACGACGGGAAGGTGATACAGTGAGCGAGATCGCAGAGAACGTCCGGCGCGTTTACGAGCGCATCGCCGAGGCGGCCGCCGCTTCTGGCAGACGGCCGGAGGACATTTCCCTCGTCGCGGCGACGAAGATGAACGACGCCGCGAGAGTCCGGGAGGCGATCGAGGCCGGGATAAAGATCGCCGGCGAAAACCGCGTCCAGGAGCTGCTGCAAAAGGACGAGCTCGGCGCTTACGAAGGCGCGCAGCTCCATTTCATCGGCACGCTCCAGAAAAACAAGGTGAAATACGTCGTCGGCCGGTGCGACCTCATCCAGTCGGTGTCCTCCGAGACACTTTTGCGGGAGATATCGAAGCGGGCGCTCGCGCTCGGGAAAACGCAGGATATCCTGCTCGAGGTCAACATCGGGGACGAGGCGGCCAAGACCGGCGCGCATCTCTCCGCGCTCGAAGGGCTGCTCCAAGCTGCTGGCGAGGAGAAGGGCGTAGCCGTCTGCGGGCTCATGACGATCCCGCCCGTCTGCGACGCTCCCGCCGAAGCCAGACGATATTTTGATAAAATGTATGAGCTTTTTGTTGACATAAGAGCAAAAAAATACGATAATGTTACTATGCGTATTCTCTCCATGGGTATGAGCGGAGATTACGCGGAAGCCATTCTTTCCGGCGCGGACATGGTCCGAGTCGGCACCGCCATTTTCGGGGCGCGCCATTATTGACGGCGGACCCGTATGGAGCGCTGCAAGCGACAGATGGGAGGAAATACTAATGGGTTTTTTCAATGAGATCAAGAAGCTGGCTCGGCCATACGACGATGAAGACGACGAATTCGAGGATTTCACGCCCCGCGCGTCCGAGAAGATCCCGGTGACGCCGAAGCCCTCCGCCGCTCCGGGCGCGAGGAGCTACGGTCTGGCGGACGACAGGCGCAACTCGAACAAGGTCGTGAATATCCACGCGACGACGCAGCTCTCCGTCGTGCTCGTCAAGCCGGAACGCTTCGAGAACGCGACCGAGATCGCCGATCATCTGCGCGAGAAGCGCACGGTCGTCCTCAATCTGGAGCAGACGAACAAGGACATCGGCCGCCGCCTCCTTGACTTCCTCTCCGGCGTGGCCTACGCGCAGGAGGGCAAGATCAAAAAAGTCGCCGTGAACACGTTCCTCATCACGCCGTATAACGTCGATCTGCTCGGCGATCTTATCGACGAGCTTGAAAATAACGGATTATACTTCTAAAAGGAAGGACGGGATAAAGATATGTTAACGCCTCAGGACGTACAGGACAAGGTATTCCCGCGGGCTCTGGTCGGCGGCTACGACATGACCGCCGTGGACGATTTTCTCGAGACGATGACCGAGGACTACTCTTCCCTGTTCAAGGAGAACGCCATTCTGAAGGGCAAGCTGAAGGTCCTCGTGGAAAAGGTGGAGGAGTACCGCTCTACCGAGGATTCCATGCGTATGGCGCTGCTCACCGCCCAGAAGATGGGCGACGATCTGCTGGAGGAGGCCAACAAAAAGAAAGACGCCATGCTGGCCGACGCCGACGATCTCTATCAGAAGCGCCTTCAGGAGACGAACGCCGCCCTTTCCGCCGAGCAGGCGAAGCTGGACGCCGCCAAGGCGGCGACGGCCGAGTATGTCCGCCAGGCCGGCGAGCTCCTTCGCGCCCATACGGAGTTTCTCGCCCGTCTCGATGAGATAAGCGTGCCGGATGAGAGGCCCGAGCCTGACGCTGCGCCCGCTGCCGAGCCTGACGCTGCCCCTGCCGCTGCGCCCGCCGCAACCATACCGGCGGAGGAGCCCGCTCCCGCCGAACCGGCGACGGAGGAGGATACGCTTCGGGAGATCGACGCGGCCATGGCGCGTCTCAACTTTGAAGACCCCAGCGGGGAAAAGCCTCTCCGGAAGGACGATTCTCCTAACGACGAGGTGCTCGTCATGCCGGAGGAAGCGGCTCCGCCCCAGGCGGAGGCCGAGATCGGCGACGTCCTGGAGGGCTTGGAGGACCTGAAGGGCCTGGAGGAGGCCGAAAGCGACCTGACGCCGCGCCCGAAGTTCGATTTTGACAATCTCCAGTTCGGCGTCAACTACAACGCCGACGGGGAGAAAAAATAACAGAAACGACCGGGGCTGCCCTCCTGCGCAAGGGGGACAGCCCCGAAGAGAGAGGATAGTAAGCTACGATGGACTACAACGCCACGCTTAATCTGCCGAAAACGGATTTTCCCATGCGCGCGTCCCTCCCCGCGAGGGAGCCGGGGATGCTCCAGCGCTGGGAAGAGCTCGACGTCTACGGCGAGATGCTCAAAAAGAACGCGGACCGGCCCCTTTTCATCCTGCATGACGGGCCTCCGTTCTCGAACGGCCATCTGCACATGGGACACGCGCTGAACAAATGCCTGAAGGACTTCATCGTCCGCTACAAAAGCATGGCCGGCTTCAACGCCCCCTATACGCCCGGCTGGGACAACCACGGCATGCCGATCGAGAGCGCCATCATCAAGCAGCAGAAGCTGAACCGCAAGACGATGAGCATCCCGGAATTCCGCGACGCCTGCCATAAGTTCGCGCAGGACTTCGTGGACATCCAGCGCACCGAGTTCAAGCGTATGGGCGTGCTCGGCGACTGGGACAATCCCTACCTGACCATGAACCCGAAATTCGAGGCCGAGGAGGTCAAGATCTTCGGCAGGATGTTCGAAAAGGGTTATATCTACAAAGGGAAAAAGCCCGTCTACTGGTGCCCGAAGGACGAGACGGCGCTGGCCGAGGCCGAGATCGAATACGGCGAGGACCCGGTCACGACGCTCTTCGTCAAATTCCGCGTGAAGGACGACCGGGGACTTCTGTCTCCTTACGCGCCTGTGGATAACTGCTACTTCGTCATCTGGACGACGACGACGTGGACCATCCCGGGGAACCTCGCCGTCTGCCTCAACCCCGGTTACGACTATGTGCTGGCGAAGGCGTCCAACGGCGAATGCTATATCATGGCCAAGGAGCTCGTGCGCGGCGTTCTCGAAAAGGCCGGTCTGGAGCTTACGGAGACGCTCGCCGAATTTAAGGGCGCCGATTTGGAGCTCATGACGGCGCAGCATCCGCTGTTCGATCAGGAGTCGCTCGTCATCTGCGGCGAGCACGTCACGCTCGACGCCGGCACCGGCTGCGTCCATACGGCCCCCGCCTACGGCGCGGACGACTTCTTCGTCTGCCAGAAATACCCGCAGATCAGGGCGGGCCGCGACCTCGTCGTCAACGTGGACGACCGCGGCGTCTTCACCGCCGACGCGGGCAAATATGAGGGCATCCACGTCCAGAAGGCGCATGAGCCGATCTTCGCCGACCTGCAGGCCGCGGGCGCCGTCCTCGCCTATGAGGCCATCACCCACTCCTACCCCCACTGCTGGCGCTGCAAAAATCCGATCATCTTCCGCGCCACCGACCAGTGGTTCTGCTCCGTGGACGCCTTCAAGGAGGAGGCCGTCCGTGCGGCGGAGGGCGTCACATGGATGCCCGAATGGGGCCGCGACAGAATCACCGCCATGATCCGCGAGCGCGCCGACTGGTGCATCTCGCGTCAGCGCAACTGGGGCCTGCCGATCCCTGTCTTCTACTGCGACAAATGCGGCAAGCCCATCTGTACGGAGGCGACGATCGCCAAGATATCCGACATCTTCCGCGCCCGCGGCTCGAACGCCTGGGTGGAGCTGGACGCGAAGGAGCTTTTGCCCGAGGGCTTCACCTGCGAGTGCGGCGGCGATACCTTCACGAAGGAGACCGACACGCTCGACGGCTGGTTCGACTCCGGCAGCACGCATATGGCCTCCATGGAGCTGGAGGCCCCCGGCGTCTGGCCGGCCGACCTCTACCTCGAGGGCGGCGACCAATACCGCGGCTGGTTCCAGTCGAGCCTGCTGACCTCCGTGGCCGTCCGTCATGAGGCGCCCTACCGGGCCGTCCTCACCCACGGCTGGACGGTGGACGGCGAGGGCAAGGCCATGCACAAGTCCCTCGGAAACGGCGTTTCCCCGGACGAGATCATCAAAAAATACGGCGCGGACCTCATCCGCCTCTGGGCCGCCTCCGCCGACTATAAGCTCGACATGCGCTGCTCCGACGGCATCTACAAGCAGCTCTCGGAGAAGTACCTGAAAATACGCAACACGGCGCGCTACATCCTCGGAAATCTCGCGGACTTCACCCCCGACGAGGCGGTGCCGTTCGATAAGATGCTGCCGCTCGACCGGTGGGCGCTCACTGCGCTCGAGGCGCTGCGGGAAAAGTGCATCGCCGACTACGACAGGTACGAATTCTACGCCGCGACCTACGCCATCCACAATTTCTGCGTCGTGGAGATGTCCAACTTCTACCTCGACATCATCAAGGACCGCCTCTACTGCGACGGCAAAGGGAGCCTCTCCCGCCGCAGCGCACAGTCCGCGATCTACGAGGTGCTCGACACGCTCGTGCGGCTGCTCGCGCCGATACTCGCCTTCACCTCCGACGAAATTTGGCAGGTCATGCCGCACAAGGCCGGCGACGACACGCGAAACGTCATGCTAAACGACATGCCGAAAGCCCACCCCGAGCGCGTCCTTAACGAAGAGGAGGCCGCCTACTGGGCAAAGCTCCAGGCGCTTCGCGCCGACGTCAATAAGGCGCTCGAGCTCTCGCGCGCGGAGAAGCTCGTCGGCAAGCCGCTCGACGCCGAGGTGACGCTCTTCGTCTCCGACGAGAAGAAGGCCGACTTCGCCTCCCTCGCCGACGCCGACCTCAAGGCGCTCTTCATCGTCTCGAAGGTGACGGTCGTGTACGGCGCGGGCGAGGGCTACGCGGGCGTCGAATACCCCGGCGTCACGACACGCATAAAACCCGCCGAAGCGCCCAAATGCGTCCGCTGCTGGGCGCACGACGAGCACGTCGGCGAGTGCGCGGAGCATCCGGAGCTCTGCCTGCGGTGCGCCGAGGCCGTCAAGTCCGCCGAATAAGAAACGCCGCTATCGTCAATCGCAGGGGCTCCTTTTGTCCCTGCGATTGTTGTAAAAGAAAGGACAAGGAACGTCCCTATGCCGTACTTTCTCATCGCCGCGGCCGTCGCCGCTTTAGACCAGCTCGTGAAAAAATGGGTCGTGGACAATGTGGCCCTCTACGGGCAGGCCCCGCTTCTCCCGGGCGTCGTCCACCTGACGTACGTCCGCAATACCGGCGCGGCCTTCTCGTTTTTCACGGACATGCGCTGGCCGCTCACGGTCGTCACGGTCATTTTAGCGGCGGCGATCGTCGTCTTCCTGCTCAAATCCCGCGTCGCCGTATTCGGCAAGATCGCGGCGGGGGCCGTCCTCGGCGGGGCCGTCGGCAATCTCACAGACCGCCTGACGCGCGGCTTCGTCGTGGATATGATCGAGGTCGAATTCATCCATTATCCCGTTTTCAACGTCGCCGACTGCTTCATCGTCGTCGGCGCCATCGCGTTTTTCGTCTGGTACCTATTTTTCGAGGACAGGAAACCGCCCGCCGAAAAAAAGCCGCTCATGCCGGAGATAGACCGTCTCGCCGGTCGGCCGGAGGCGGAGGAGGACCCCTCTCCCATGCCGGACGATTTCTCCGAACCGGAGCCCGATAACGATGACGGAAAAGACGGTTAAGGCGGCCATCGGCGGGGGGAGGCTCGACGTTTTCCTCTCGGACATGCTGCCGGAGCTCACGCGCTCTGCCGCGCAGAAGCTCCTGCAAAGCGGCGGCGTCACGAAAAACGGCGCGCCGGTCAAAAAGAACTATCGCGTCGAGGCGGGCGACGTTTTCCTCGTCTCTCTCCCCGAGCCGGAGGCGGCGGAGATCAGCGCGCAGGACATCCCGCTCGACGTGGTCTATGAGGACGACGACGTGATCGTCGTCAATAAGCCCCGCGGGATGGTCGTCCACCCCGCGCCCGGCCATGCAGACGGGACGCTCGTGAACGCCCTGATGGCCCACTGCGGCGCGAGCCTCTCCGGCATCGGCGGCGTCATACGCCCCGGCATCGTCCACCGCATCGACAAGGACACCTCCGGGCTCATTATCGCGGCGAAAAACGACTTTTCCCACCTCTCCCTCTCCGCGCAGCTCAAGGACCATTCCCTCGCGCGGGAATACGAGGCCGTCGTCTGCGGGCGCATAAAGGAGGATAAGGGGACGGTGGACGCGCCCATAGGCCGCCACCCGACCGACCGCAAGCGCCAGTGCGTCACGGAGAAAAACTCGCGCCCCGCCGTCACGCATTACGAGGTCGTCGCGCGCTATAACGGCTACACGCACGTCCGCTGCCGCCTCGAGACGGGGCGGACGCACCAGATCAGGGTCCATATGGCGCATATCGGCCACCCCGTTTTGGGCGATCTCGTCTACGGGCGCAAAAAACCGGAAAAGGGCCTTTCGGGCCAGTGCCTCCACGCGCGCTGCCTCGTCTTCACGCATCCGCGCACCGGCGGGCGCATGGAGCTTTCCTGCCCGCTGCCGGACTATTTTACGGACGTGCTTTCCCGCCTCGGCCCCATGGAATAGTCCCTTCGCGCCCCTCGCGCATAGAATGACGGCGGGAGGGGTTTTTATGGACCTTATTGCCGAGATCGTCGTCGCGTCGGCGATCGTGCTGGCCATTTTTCTGCCGCTCGCCGCCGTACGCCGCCGGCTGCGCGCGTCGTTCCCCTTGGGAACGGACGTGACCGCCCGCATCGAGATTCGCGCCTCCGGCGAAGCGGAAAGCCTGGAGCACATGACCGCCGCCGCGCTGCGCGAAATGAAGCGCGCGCCTTTTTTCACGCGTATCGCCATCGTGGACGAGGGGCTCTCGCCCGAGGCGAGAAAGATCGCCGAGATCCTTGTCTCGGAACACGAAACCATTGACTTATCAGAGGCACCGAATGGACGAGACTGAAAAAACGACAGAAATAGACGGCACGGTATTGAGCGTCGTTTATCGCAACGAGGAAAACGGCTATACCGTCCTCCGTCTCAAAACGCAGGAGGGAACCGTGACCGTCGTCGGGACGCTGCCCGGCGTCACGGCCGGAGAGGGGCTGACCCTTTCCGGCTCGTGGTCGTCGCACCCCTCCTACGGCGATCAGTTCCGGGCCGAGAGCTTTTTTCACCGGCTGCCGACGGGCAAGCGCGCCATCCTCGAATACCTCTGCTGCGGGGCGGTCAAGGGCGTGGGCCCGGCGCTGGCCGCGGCCATCGTCAACGCTTTCGGCGACGATACGCTCGACGTGCTCACGGATTCTCCCGAGAGGCTCGCCGAGGTGAAGGGCATCAGCCCCAAGAAGGCGAGAGAGATAGGCGAGGGCTTCCGCCGCCGCACGGCCGTCCGGCTGCTCATGGAATTTCTGACGGAAAACGGGCTCTCCCCCGTCTACGCGCTGAAGCTCTATCAGGTCTACGGCCCGGAGGCGCTGACGGCGGTGCGCGCAAACCCGTACCTGCTCACGCACGAGTATTACGGCGCGGATTTCTTCGAGGCGGACAAGTTCGCCGAAAGCCTCGGCTTCGGCGACGACTCGCCCGAGCGGATCGAGGCCGCCGCGCTCTTCGAGCTGCGGCACAATCTCCATAACGGTCACACCTTCCTGCCGAGGGAAAAGCTCACGGCCGCGACGGCCCAGCTCATTTCCCTCTCCCCCGAGGCGGTCTCCGACGCGGTAGACCGGCTCCTCGCCATGGGAGAGGCCGTCCGCGAGACTATCGCCGGGCAGGACGCCATATACTTATCCCAGCTCTATGAGGCCGAGACCTACACGGCCGACCGGCTCCTCGCCATGGCGGGCAGCCGGTACGACGCGTATAAGCGCACGGACGACCTCATCGACGCCATCGAAAGGAAGCAGGGTATCGTTTACGCCGAAAAGCAGCGCGAGGCCGTCGCCGCGGCGGCGGAGCACGGACTCGTCGTCCTCACCGGCGGCCCCGGCACGGGCAAGACGACGTCGCTTCTCGGCATCATCTCCCTCTTTGACCGCATGGGTCTGGAGACGGCGCTCACCGCGCCGACCGGCCGGGCGGCGAAGCGCATGAGCGAGCTCACAGGGCGCGAGGCGATGACGATCCACCGCCTGCTCGGCGCTTCCGGCGCGGGCGGCACAGAGCCCGCCTTTTCCCACGACGAAAGCGACCCGCTCGAGGCCGACGCCGTCATCGTCGACGAGACCTCGATGGTGGATATCCTCCTGATGCGCGCGCTTTTATCCGCGCTCAAGCCCGGCTGCCGCCTCGTCCTCACCGGCGACGCCGACCAGCTCCCGAGCGTCGGCCCCGGCAACGTCTTTTCGGATATCATCCGCTCCGGCGCGGCGCCGGTCATCCGGCTGACGGAGATATTCCGCCAGGCGGAGAAAAGCGCCATCGTCCGCACGGCGCATGAGATAAACGGCGGCGTCATCCCCGCCCCCCGCGAGGGGGACGGCGACTTTTTCTTCCTCCGCCGCCCCACGAAGGAGCGCGCGGCCGAAACGATCGTCGAGCTGGCCTCCCTCCGCCTGCCGAAGAACATGGGCATCCCGCCGGAGCAGATCCAGGTCCTCTCGCCCACGCGCAAGGGCGAATGCGGCACCGAAAAATTGAACCGTCTTTTGCAGGAGGCGATCAATCCGCCGTCGGAAGGCAAGCGCGAGCGCCCCGTCGGGAAAAACATCCTGCGCGAGGGCGACCGCGTGATGCAGACACGCAACAATTATGATATAATATGGAAATCATACGACGGACATGCGCAGGGCGAAGGCGTCTTCAACGGCGACGTCGGCCTCGTGCTCTCCGTCGACACGCAGGCCGAGACCGTCACCGTCGATTTTGACGGCCGTCTCGCCGTCTATTCCTTCGACATGCTCTATGAACTGGAGCCGGCCTTTGCCATGACCGTCCATAAGTCGCAGGGCAGCGAGTACCGCGCCGTGGTGCTCGCCGTCACGCGCGAGGCGCCCGTCCTCATGACGCGAAGCGTCCTCTACACCGCCGTCACGCGGGCGCGGGAGCTGCTGATCCTCGTCGGCGATCAGGAGGCCCCCGCGGAGATGACGCGAAACGACCGGCGCGCCCGGCGGTATTCCGGCCTCAAAACGAGGCTCTCGCAGGGGGCCTCGACATGAGCGTCGGCAGCTTTTTCCTCGACCTGTTCTTCCCGCCGAAGTGCGCGTTCTGCCGCGCCGTCCTGCCGAAAGAGCGCGTGGAGGCCGGCGTCTGCGCCGCCTGCCGGCAAAGTCTGCCCTTCACGGACGACCCGCGCGGGAAGAAAAAGGGCGAATTTTTTGAATTCTGCCTCGCGCCCCTGCTGTACCGGGACCGGGTGCGCGACTCCGTCCTGCGCTTTAAATTCTACGGCGCGCGCTCCTGCTGCCGGGCTTACGCCGGGCTCATGGCCGAGACGGTCCGGAAAGAGCCGGAGGCGGTCTTCGATCTCATAACCTGGGCGCCCGTCTCGAAAAAGCGGCTGCGAAAGCGCGGCTACGACCAGGCCCGGCTCATCGCCGAGGCGCTGGCCAAAAAGATCGGCGCGCCCTGCGCCCCGCTGCTCCTTAAGACGCGGCATACCTCGCCGCAGTCGCACATAAAGGGCGATGAAAAGCGCCGCGCGAACGTCTCCGGCGCGTATACCCTGCTCCCCGGCGCGGCGGTAACGGGCAAAAGGCTCCTGCTCGTGGACGACGTGACGACTTCGGGCGCGACGCTTACGGAGTGCTCCCGCGTGCTTCTCATGGGCGGCGCAGAGCAGATCGTCTGCGCCGTGCTGGCCAGGGCGGAATAAAGCCTTTCTCTTACGGCGATAATGAAAACATACCAGGATCAGGAGGTAACGCCATGATTTTCGGACGTGACATCGGAATAGACCTCGGCACCTCGACGGTCACTGTCGCCGTGCGCGGCAAGGGGATCACCTCGCGCGAGCCGTCCGTCGTCGCCATGGACAAGAACACCGGCCGGCTTTTAAAGGTCGGCATGGCGGCGCACCGGATGCTCGGGCGCACGCCCGGCAACATCGCCGCGATCCGCCCCGTGATGGGCGGCGTGATCTCCGATTTCGACATGACGGAGAGGCTTCTGCGCGAGCTCGTGCGCGGCGTGACCTCCTCCTCGCTCTTTAAGCCGCGCCTCGTCATCGCGGTGCCCTCGTGCATCACCGAGGTGGAGGAGCGCGCCGTCGTCGACGCCGGCCTGCGCGCCGGCGCGCGCAAGGTCTACCTGCTGGAGGCCGCCATCGCGGCCGCCCTCGGCGCGGGGCTCGACATTTCGAAGCCCGAGGGCTGCATGATCGTCGACATCGGCGCGGGCACGACCGACGCCGCCGTACTCTCCCTCTCCGGCGTCGTGGAGGCGGAGTCCATCAAGGTCGCCGGCGACGCGATGAACGACGCGATCGTCCGCTTTATAAAGCGCAAGCACAGCCTGCTCGTCGGCGACGCGACGGCGGAGGACCTGAAGCGCACCATCGGCTGCGTTTTCCCCCGCCCCGACAATATCGCCGTGGAGGTGAAGGGCCGCTGCCTCATGACCGGCCTGCCGCGCACCGTCTCCGTCGATTCCGGCGACATGGTCGAGGCGCTCGAGGAGCCGGCGCAGCGCATCCTCGAAGCCGTGCATCAGGTGCTGGAGAGCACCCCGCCCGAGCTCGTGGGCGACGTCGCCTCCGGCGGCATCACGCTGACGGGCGGCGGCAGCCTCCTCTGGGGCATGGACCGCCTCATCGAGAGCAGCACGAGCATACCGGTCCAGACGTGCGACGACGCGGAAACGTGCGTCGCTTACGGACTGCTGAAGGCCCTTGAGTGGGTGGACGACATGCAGGAGGGGACGATCGGCCTCTCCCGCCGGAAGCAGATGAAATAATTTCGCTCAAGAACCGCTTCGCTGGGTTCTTGTCGGAGAAAACGAATTTGAACTTATTTTCGCCTGCGGGCGAAAACTCTGCGAGGCTTCTGCTCGCAGACATGAGACAATCCCTTGAAACGAGATGATATACCCCCTTGAAAGACTGTATTTCCATTCGCGGCGCGAGGGCCAACAACCTGAAAAGCGTCAGCCTCGACATCCCGCGCGACAAGCTCGTCGTGCTCACCGGCCTGTCAGGGAGCGGCAAATCCTCGCTCGCCTTCGACACCATCTACGCGGAGGGGCGGCGGCGCTACGTCGAATCCCTCTCCTCCTACGCCCGCCAGTTCCTCGGGCAGATGGAGAAGCCCGACGTAGACTATATAGACGGCCTCTCCCCCGCCATCTCCATCGACCAGAAGACGACGAGCCGCAACCCGCGCTCGACCGTCGGCACCGTCACGGAAATTTACGACTACATGAGGCTCCTGTGGGCGCGCATCGGCGTGCCGCACTGCCCCAAATGCGGCCGCGAGATCGAGCGGCAGAGCGTCGATCAGATCGTGGACAGCGTCATGACGCTGCCCGCGGGGACGCGCATCCAAGTGCTCGCGCCCGTCGTGCGCGCGCGGAAGGGCGAATATGTCAAGCTCTTCGAGGACGCAAGAAAAAGCGGCTACGTCCGCGCCCGCGTGGACGGCGCGACCTACGATCTCACGGAAGAGATAAAGCTCGACAAGAACAAAAAGCACGATATCGAGATCGTCATCGACCGCCTCGTGATAAAAGACGGCCTCACCCGCCGCCTGACGGACTCCGTGGAGACGGCGGCCGGACGCGCGGACGGCCTCGTGATGATCGACCTCGTCTCCGAGGACAGGCAGATCCTCTATTCGCAGAACTACGCCTGCCCCGACTGCGGCGTTTCCATCGAGGAGCTGACGCCGCGCCTTTTCTCCTTCAATAACCCCTACGGCGCGTGCCCGACCTGCACCGGCCTCGGCGTGCAGCTCGCCGTCGACCCGGCCATTATCATTCCCAACCCCGCGCTCTCCATCGAGGGCGGGGCCATCTCCGCCTCCGGCTGGTCGAACGTCAAGAAAGACGGCATCGCGCGGATGTACTTCCATGCGCTCGCGGAAAAATACGGCTTTACGCTCCAGACGCCCATCCGGGACCTGCCGAAGGAGGTCGTGGACGTCATCCTCTACGGCACGAAGGGCGAAAAGCTCACGCTGCACTACGACCAGCCGCGCGGCAAGGGCGTCCTCTCGCAGCCGTTCGAGGGCATTATCAACAATCTGGAGCGCCGCCACCGCGAGTCGACGAGCATCACGATGCGCTGGGAGCTGGAGCAGTACATGACGGAGCGCGACTGCCCCGACTGCCGCGGCAAGCGCTTAAAGCCCGAGGTGCTCGCCGTCACCGTAGGCGATAAGAGCATCGCGGAATTTTCCGACCTCTCCGTCACCGACGCTCTGCGCTTCATGGAGGAGCTTTCCCTCACCGGCAAGAACGCCGCCATCGCGGAGAGCATCTTAAAGGAGATACGCGCGCGTCTCGGCTTCCTTAAAAGCGTCGGCCTCCAGTATCTGACGCTCTCGCGCCGGGCCGGCACGCTCTCGGGCGGGGAGGCGCAGCGCATACGCCTGGCGACGCAGATCGGCTCGTCGCTCATGGGCGTCCTGTACATTCTGGACGAGCCCTCCATCGGCCTGCACCAGCGCGACAACGAAAAGCTGCTCGCCACGCTCAAACGCCTGCGCGATCTCGGCAACACGCTGCTCGTCGTCGAGCACGACGAGGAGACGATGAACGCGGCCGACTTCATCGTGGATATCGGCCCCGGCGCCGGCGTCCACGGCGGCGAAGTCGTCTTCACCGGCACGCCGGAGGAGATCAAAAAATGCGACGCCTCCATCACCGGCCAGTACTTATCCGGCAAAAAGAAGATACCCGTCCCGGAAAAAAGGCGTCCGGGCAACGGAAAGTTCCTCACCGTCCGCGGCGCGGAGGAAAACAACCTGAAAAGCATCGACGTCTCGTTCCCGCTGGGGGTCATGACGTGCGTGACCGGCGTTTCCGGCAGCGGCAAATCGTCGCTCGTGAACGAGGTCGTGTATAAATCGCTCGCCGCCGAATTAAACCGCTCGAAAATACGCCCGGGCCGCCATCTCGCCATCGAGGGCATGGAGCATCTCGACAAGGTCATCAATATCGACCAGTCGCCCATCGGGAGAACGCCGCGCTCCAACCCCGCCACCTACACCGGCGTCTTTACTGACATCCGCGAGATCTTCGCCTCCACGCAGGACGCCCGCGCGCGCGGGTACGACGCGAGCCGCTTCTCCTTCAACGTAAAGGGCGGGCGGTGCGAGTCCTGCGCCGGCGACGGGCTTTTGCGCATCGAGATGCACTTTCTCCCCGACGTGTACGTTCCCTGCGACGTCTGCCACGGCCACCGCTACAACCGCGAGACGCTGGAGGTCAAATACAAGGACAAAAACATCTTCGAGGTGCTCGACATGACCGTGGACGAGGCGGCCGAGTTCTTTGAGAACATCCCGAAGATACGGACGAAGCTCCAGACGCTTCTGGACGTGGGGCTGGGGTATATAAAGCTCGGCCAGTCCTCCACGACGCTCTCGGGCGGCGAAGCGCAGCGCGTGAAGCTCGCCTCCGAGCTGTCGCGCCGCAGCACCGGCAAGACCTTCTACGTGCTCGACGAGCCCACGACCGGCCTGCACACCGCCGACGTGCATAAGCTCATCGAGGTCCTCGACCGGCTGGCCGACGGCGGGAACACCGTCGTCGTCATCGAGCACAATTTAGACGTCATCAAGACGGCGGACTATATCATCGACCTCGGCCCCGAGGGCGGGTCGGACGGCGGCGAGATCGTCGCCTGCGGCACGCCCGAGGAGGTGGCGAAATGTGAAAAAAGCGCCACCGGGGCGTTTTTGAAGCGGTGCCTGAAAAGGCATTGAAAAGATACACCACGGGGCTGTTGCAAAAGGTAAGCCCCTGTCATGGCGAGGAGCCGTAGGGACGCATCCCTTGATGCGTCCGAAAGAACAGACGGAGCGATGAAGGCATCGCTCCCTGCGGCGCGGAATGACGGGGTACTTTGCGTTTTGCAGCAGCCCCGTTTTCTCTTGACAAATTTACTCTACATGTGTAGAATGTATATACTACATCTGTAGAGGGAGTGTGTCTGATGAAAAACGAGCCGATAAGGCGGCTGCCCGACGCCGAGCTGGAGGTCATGCAGGCCGTGTGGCGCTTTGAGCCGCCCGCCGCGCGCGCGGAGATAGAGGCGGCGATCAGCGAGACGCGCCCCATGGCGCAGACGACGCTGCTGACACAGCTTTCGCGGCTGGCCGCCAAGGGCTTTCTGCGGATCGAAAAGCGGGGGCGTTCCTGCGTCTACACGCCGCTTATTTCCGAGCGGGACTACCGCGCCGCGCAGAGTCGGCGCTTCGTCAGCAAGCTGTTCGGCGGCAGCATGAGCGCCTTCGCCAGCGCCCTCTGCGACAGCGGCCTTACGCGAGAGGAGATCAGCGAGCTGCGGGAGCTTTTGGAGAAAAACGCGCCATGACCGTTTTTCGCATAGTCATGGCGCTGCTGGTAGCCGGCATCCTGATATACCGCTTCAACAGCGAAAACGAACGGCGGACGGCCGCGCGGGATAAGGAACGCTGGCGGCCTCTGATCGATCCGCTGCTGCTGGTGAGCTGCCTTACGGGCGCCCTGATGACCGCCCTGATCCTCTCTCTCTGTTTCGGCAGTCCTCCGCGCGCTGCCGACGCCGTCCGGTCCATGTTCATGGAAATATGGCTGCATACCGGCCTCTATTTCGTCGCGGCGCTGCTGTTCCTGCCGCTGCTGCGGCGATGCTTCAGCGCCCGCGCCTGCGCAACACTGTGGCTCCTGCCCAATCTGCTGTATATCACGATCAACGCCGCCATGGTCCCGCCGCGGCCGCTGCTGGTGTGGCGGATACGGGCGGAGCTCACCTGTTTTCCCTGGGTCTGTCTCGGCGGCGCGGTCGCTTTTATGGCATGGGAGACCGCGCGGCATCTCCGCTTCCGCCGCGCGCTGCTGCGCGACGCGCGCGAGGCCGACAGTAACGCGCAGGCAGTCCTGCGCGGCGTGCGCGGGACCGTGGAAGAAAAGGACTCGCTCAAAAAAGCGCCGCTCCCCCTGCTCGTGTCGCCCGCCGCCGCGACGCCCTTGAGCATCGGGCTGTGGCGGAAAACGACGCGCATCGTGCTGCCGGAAAGGCGCTATGCGCCGGACGAGCTGCGGCTCATCCTCCGGCATGAGCTGATCCATATCTGCCGCAAGGACGCGCAGACCAAGCTGTTCCTGACGCTCTGCACGGCCGCGATGTGGTGGAATCCGCTGATGCATCTCGCCATGCGCCGGTGCGCGGAGGACCTGGAGCTCGGCTGCGATGAGATCGTGCTCTCCGGCGAGCCGGAGGAGGCGCGGGCGAGGTATGCCAGCCTGCTGCTTTCGACCGCGGGCGACGGGCGCGGCTTCACCACCTGCCTCTCCGCGACGAAAAAATCGCTGCGTTACCGGCTGGAAAACGTGCTGCATCCGGGAAAAAAGCTGCTCGGCGGCGTGCTGCTGGGCCTCGTGGCCGCGGCGCTCTTTCTCTCCTGCGGCGCGGTCGCCGTCGGCTACGCCCCGCAGCGTCTGGAAACGGCAATCTTCGGCGGCGCTCCGCCCGACATGACCGGCAGCGCGACCGTCACCGTCTACGGGGATGGAACGCAAAAAACATGGAGCGGCGCGGAGGCGGAGGAAATGTGGGCCGAGCTCTGCCGGACGGAGGTCTTCACCGTCACGGGGTCCTATAATCCGCCGGAGCGGGACCGCAACGTCACAGCCTGGTGCCGGGCGGGGGACCTCACCGTGTTTGTCGACCTCGCGGGGCAGTCCGTCTCGGTAACGACTTACCGCATGGGCGAAGGCGTCATGCTGGACCGCGAATCCACGCGATACTTTTTCACGGAGACCCCGCCGGACTGGCGATAAAAACACCCGCCGACTTTGAAATCGGCGGGTGTTTTTCTTTATCCGTTCTTATTCCCCTTCAGCGCCTTCATGCGAAGCGAGTGGTCGAGGATGCTCTTTCTGAGGCGCAGGCTCTTCGGCGTGACCTCCAGAAGCTCGTCGTCGGCCAGAAATTCAAGGCACTGCTCGAGGCTCATCTGGCGCGGGGGCACCAGTCGCAGCGCCTCGTCGCTGCCGGCAGCGCGCATGTTCGTGAGCTGCTTTTTGCGGCAGACGTTCACGGTGATGTCCTCCGACTTCGGGGAAACGCCGACGATCATGCCGGCGTACACGGCGACGCCGGGGCCGATGAAGAGCGCTCCCCTGTCCTGCGCGTTCCAGAGGCCGTAGGCGACGCTCTCTCCCGTCTCGAACGAGATGAGGGAACCGCTGCTGCGGCGCGAGAGGTCGCCCTTCCACGGAGAATAGCTGTCGAACACCGAGCTCATGATGCCCTCGCCGCGCGTGTCGGTCATGAATTCGCTCTGGTAGCCGAAGAGGCCGCGCGACGGGACGAGGAATTCGATCTTCGTGCGCGTGCCCTGCGGGTCCATCTTGACGAACTCGCCCTTGCGGGAGCTCAACTTTTCGATGACGGTGCCGACGCTGGTGTCCGGCACGTCGAGGACGACGCGCTCGACCGGCTCGCAGAGGACGCCGTCTATTTCCTTCGTCAAAACGCGCGGGGGCGAGACTTGGAATTCATAGTCCTCGCGGCGCATCGTCTCGATGAGGATGGAAAGGTGCATTTCGCCGCGGCCCGCGACGTTGAAGCTGTCGCTGTTCGGGACCTCGGAGATGCGGAGGGAGACGTCCTTGAGCGTCTCGCGCATGAGGCGGTCGCGTATCTGGCGGGTGGTGACGAATTTGCCCTCGCGCCCGGCGAAGGGGCTGTCGTTCACCGAGAAGGTCATTTCGATGGTCGGCTCGGAAATCTTCACGAACGGCAGCGGCTCGACGGCGGCGGGGTCGCAGATGGTGTCGCCGATCGTCACGTCGCCGATGCCGGAGAGGGCGATGATGCTGCCGGCCGAGCACTCCGTCACCGGAACCTTGGCGAGGCCGGAAAACTCGTAGAGGCTGACGGCTTTGGCCTTCTGCTTTTTTTCGGGGTCGTGCCAGTTGCAGAGGACGATCTCCTGGTTCTGCTTAATGCGGCCGCGCTCGATGCGGCCGATGGCGATGCGGCCGACGTACTCGTTGTAGTCGATGGAGGAGACGAGCATCTGCATGGGCGCGTCGTCGTCCACGTCGGGCGCGGGGATGTAGTCGATGATCGTATCGAACAGCGGGCGCAGGTCGGCGCCCGGCACGTCCGGCGAATAAGAGGCCGTGCCCTGCCGACCGGAGCAGAAGAGCGTCGGCGATTCAAACTGCTCGTCCGTCGCGTCGAGCTCCAGCAAAAGCTCCAGCACCTCGTCCATGACCTCGTGGATGCGCTGGTCGGGGCGGTCGATCTTATTCACGACGACGATAACCTTGTGGCCCAGCTCCAGCGCCTTTTGCAGGACGAAGCGCGTCTGCGGCATGGGGCCCTCGGCCGCGTCCACGAGCAGGATGACGCCGTTGACCATCTTGAGGATGCGCTCCACCTCGCCGCCGAAGTCGGCGTGGCCCGGCGTATCGACGATGTTAATCTTCGTGTCGCCGTACTGCACGGCGGTGTTTTTGGCGAGGATGGTGATGCCGCGCTCGCGCTCGAGGTCGTTGGAGTCCATGACGCGCTCCTGCACGACCTGATTATCGCGGAAAACGCCGCTCTGCTTGAGCATCTCGTCGACGAGGGTCGTCTTGCCGTGGTCGACGTGGGCGATGATGGCGACGTTGCGTATGTTCTTCTTCACTGGGAACACTCCATTACAGTAAAAATAACTGATATATTATATAGTTTTCACCCCGTAATTGCAAGATTTTTCGCAAATTTTGCGCGGATGCTTGCCGCGCGGGGCCCTTTGTGGTATGGTTATCGTAATCAAATTTTAATAACGGAGACGGACATGAAGCGTTTATATCTCGAATGTACCTGCGGCGCCGCCGGCGATATGCTCTGCGCCGCGCTTTACGAGCTGCTGGACGACAAGGCGGCCTATCTGGAAAAAATGAACTCGCTCGGCCTGCACGGCGTCGAGGTGCGCGCCGAGAGCGCCAAAAGCGGCGCGATCGCGGGCACAAGGATGCACGTCTCGGTGCACGGCGAGGAGGAGCATGAGCACCGCCATCACCACGAGCACGAACACGAGCACGAACATCACCACGAGCACGAACACGAGCATCATCATGAGCATGATCATGACCATGGCCATCACCACCACGCCTCGCTCGCGGACATCACCGGCGTGATCGCCTCTCTGTCGCTCTCCGAGGGCGTCAAAACGCGCGCGCAGGCGGTCTACGCTCTCATCGCCGAGGCCGAGGCGAAGGCCCACGGCACGGAACCGGGCCTCGTCCACTTCCACGAGGTCGGCACACTCGACGCGGTGGCCGACGTGACGGGCTTCTGCCTCCTGTGCGAGATGCTCGGCGTCGAGGAGATCAGCGCTTCTCCCGTGACGACCGGCCGCGGCACGGTGATGACGGCGCACGGTCTGCTGCCCGTCCCCGCCCCGGCGACGGCGTCGCTTTTGACCGGCATCCCGACGCGCGCCGGCGATATCGATATGGAGCTCTGCACGCCGACGGGCGCCGCGCTGCTGCGGTATTTCTGCGCCTCCTTCGGCGAGCGGCCGGACATGGCCGTTACCGCCGTCGGCTGCGGCCTCGGCTCGCGCGAGCTGCCCGACAGGCCGAACTGCGTCCGCGCGTTTTTAGGCGAGACGGAGGCGAGCGCCGCGGAGGACGAGCTCACGGAGCTGCGCGCGACGGTCGACGACATGACGCCCGAGGCCGCCGCCTTCGCCGCGGAAGCCCTGCTCGACGCGGGCGCGCGCGACGCGTATATCGCGCCCGTCGTGATGAAAAAGGGCCGCCCCGGCTTCGTTTTCGTCTGCCTGTGCGACCGGGCCGACGCGGGCAAATATGCCCAACTTCTCTTCCGGCACACGACGACGCTCGGCGTGCGCCGCTTCGACTGCCGCCGGACGGCGATGGAGCGCGAGATAAGCGAAAGGGAAACGCCTTACGGGCTTTTACGCGTCAAGACCTCCTCCGGCGCGGGCGTGACGCGACGGAAAGCCGAGTACGAGGATATCGCCGCGGCGGCGAAAAAGCTCGGCGTCTCCTTTATGGAGGCGGAAAAGCGCCTCCGGCCGTACATCGAGGACTGACCGCGAAAAAAGCCTTTTTCGGCTTCGGAAAAATATTGACAACGCCCGCATGGTTGTGGTATTATCATTTAGCTGCATTTGATGAAAATGCGGGCGTAGTTCAATGGCAGAATCCCAGCCTTCCAAGCTGGTCGTGTGGGTTCGATTCCCATCGCCCGCTCCATTTTGCCAATCTCGTCGGACTGATACGCGCCAATAGCTCAGCAGGATAGAGCAACTGCCTTCTAAGCAGTAGGTCAGGGGTTCGAATCCCTTTTGGCGTGCCAACATGGTGGATGTAGCTCAGTTGGTTAGAGCACCGGATTGTGGTTCCGGGTGTCGTGGGTTCGAGTCCCATCTTCCACCCCATATGGTTACGCTTCAGTCTTTTTCTTCGGAAAAAGACTGAAGTGGTACATAAGCCTTTTTAAGGTCAAGGTTCCTGATGGGATGTAGCCAAGCGGTAAGGCAAGGGACTTTGACTCCCTCACGCGCAGGTTCGATTCCTGCCATCCCAGCCACCTGACCCGGTAGCTCAGTTGGCAGAGCAATTGCCTTTTAAGCAATGGGTCCGGGGTTCGAATCCCCGCCGGGTCACCAGAAAGACAGCCTCCGTCACAAGACGGGGGCTGTCTTTCTGATTTCAGGCATGAGAACCCCGGACCCATTTTGTCATCCCTCGGCGGTTCCGCCCACCGGGCGGGAGCCGATGGGGACATTACCCGCCGCGCGGGACGCGCCGTCTCCCGGCGCGTCCGGGGTTCGAATCCCCGCCGGGTCACCAGAAAAAAGCACTTGCTTTTAAGCAAGTGCTTTTTTCAACGAAATCCACCCTTACGGGTGGGTGAAATCGCCTTCGGCGGTGAAATTGCCCTGCGGGCAGTGAAATCCGGCTCGACGCCGGATGGGTGGATTTCATTTCACCGAATACTTCGGTATTCGATTTCACCAACGGCGCAAGCCGTTGATTTCACCTCGAGCAACGCGAGAGATTTCACTATCAACAGCATTTCCTACGCCAAGTGCTGTTTTTTCGCGCCTCATCCTCGGTCATCATCCTGCCCGCTTTCACTTACAAAACAATCCTCCGCCTCTATCTGCGCCCTTATGAGCCTGTCTCGCGCATTTTTCTCCTGTCCCCTCTCCATTTCTCTCAACGCATCGGTTACGGCGTTGAACAGTCGAAGATAGGGTTTTCGATATTCGTCCATTTTTTGGCCTCCTGTCATGCGTCATTACTTCGTCATTTTCACAAATCATCATACTTTAACGCTACTATTTTGTCAATACTTCGTCAAGGAGATGTCAAAATGGTGGACAACAAAAGCCGCTTTACGCTGCGCGTCGAGCAGGAGCTATTGGATAAGCTCGGCTATATCGCGGAGTACGAGGGCAGGACGAAAAACCGCGAGCTGGAGCAGATGATAAAGCGCCGCATTCGGGATTTTGAAGCCGAACACGGCAAAATAACGATATGAAAACGCCCGGCGCGGCTCCGAGAGGAACCGCGCCGGGCGTTGGCTTTCCTTTTTATTTCAGGAGATTTGTCATGCTCTTTAAGCTGATGCCCAGCGTGGAGAGGTTGTGCAGCAGCGCCGAGGTCGTCGGCGGGAGCACGCCGAGCGCGCCGAGCACGATGAGCGCGGAATTGAAGCTGATGACAAAGCGGTAATTGCCCCGCGTCCGCCGCTGGAGTCCCGCGGCGATTTTCCGCAGCGTGACGAGCTCGCGCAGGTCGTCCGCGCCGACGGTGATATCCGCGATCTCGCGCGCGATGGCCGCGCCCTCGCTGATGGCGATGCCGACGTCCGCCGCGGAGAGCGCGGGCGAGTCGTTGATGCCGTCGCCGATCATGATGACGGTATGCCCCTCCGCCTTCTCCCGCTCGACGAAGCGGGCCTTGTCCTCCGGCAGCACCTCGGCGTGATAGTCGTCCACGCCGACCTGCGCCGCGATGGCGGCCGCCGTTCTCTCGTTGTCGCCCGTCATCATGACGGCCTTTTTGATCCCCAGCTTTCGCAGCTCGGCCAGGACCTCCGACGCCTCGCCGCGGAGCGGGTCGGACACGCAGATGACGCCCGCCAGCACGCCGCCGACGGCCAGATAGAGGTGCGAATACTCGTCCGGCAGCATCCGGAATTTCTCCCGCTCGCCCTCCGGCACGACGCAGCCCTCGTCCTCGAAAATGAAGTGATGGCTCCCGATAACGGCTTTTTCCCCGTCTATGCGGCTGGAGATGCCGTGTGCCACGACATACTCGACCTCCGCGTGCATCTCGTCGTGCGTGACGCCCTGCTCGCGGGCGTAGCAGACGACGGCGTTCGCCATGGAATGGGGATAGTGCTCCTCCAGACAGGCGGCTACGCGCAGGACGTTTTCCTCCGTATTGTCCCCGAACGGGACGATCTGCGCCACGGTCGGCTCGGCATACGTCAGCGTCCCCGTCTTATCGAACACGATGGTGTCGGCTTTGGCGACGGCCTCGAGATACTTGCCGCCCTTGACGGTGATGCGGCGGCCGCCGCACTCACGCATCGCCGAGAGCACCGCCAGCGGCATGGAGAGCTTCAGCGCGCAGGAATAGTCCACCATCAGGATAGAGACGGCGCGCGTGACGTTCCGCGTCAGCAGATATGTGAGCGCCGTGCCCAAAAGCGAATACGGCACGAGCTTGTCGGCCAGCGCCAGCGCGCGCGTCTCCAGCTCGGATTTGAGCTTTTCGGACTGCTCGATCATCGCCACGATCTGATCGTACCGGCCGGAGCCGGCCTGCTGCTCGACGGAGACGACGAGATCTCCCTCCTCGACAGCTGTCCCGGCGTACACGGGCGCGCCGACGGATTTCAGCACCGCGAGCGATTCCCCCGTGAGCGACGCCTGGTTGACGCTCGCCTCGCCGGAGACGACCCGCCCGTCCAGCGGGATGACGCTGCCGCTGTGGACGCACACCTCGTCGCCCGGGTGCACCTGCCCGACGGGGACGAGCACCTCGCCCGCCTCCGTTTTGAGCCAGACGCGGTCCACGTTCAGTGAGAGGCTCCGCGCGAGGTCGCCGGCGGATTTTTTCCGCGTCCAGACCTCCAACAGCTCGCCGAGCTTTAAGAGGAACATGACGGAGGCGGCCGTCTTGAAATCCCGCCTGATCATCGACACGCCGATGGAGGCGGCGTCGAGCACCTCGACCTCCAGCTTGCGCCGGAAAAGGCAGCGGAGGCCCCTCGCGATAAAGCGGACCGACGACACGGCGGTGAAGACCGCCCGCAGGGGCGCCGGCAGCACGAACCGCTTGAAGGCCCGCCAAACGAGCAGCCCCAGCAGCTTTTCCTGGTACAGGCGGTTGAGCGCCCGGCCGCTGCTCTCGGGCGTGAAGAGGGCCAGCGCCTCCGTATCGAAATTGAAATCCGCGAGCGCGCGCAGCACGGCGTTCCTGTCGCCGTCAAAGCAGACGACCGCGTCGCAGGTGAGGTCGTACACCTTCACCTGTTTAACGCCCGGCAGCGAAAGGAGGCTCTCCTCCATCTGATCCGCCTGCGCCATGCTCATGCGGCGGAGATCAAAATGGACGCGCAGCCTCCCGCGGTTTTCATGTAAGATCGTACATTTCATGGAATTTTTCCCTCGTCGAAGGGCTGCCCATCAGGGCGGTCCTTACAAAATAAAAAGGTCTTCGGGGCGTGCGCGGAGCGACCGCCCCGAAGAAGCTTTACTCCGCGGGGGTGGCGTCGGCCGCCCGCTCCTCGGCGAGCGCCCGCTCCTCGTTGATCGCCTTCGCGTCAGCCAGGATATCCTCGCAGTTTTCCTGCATCCGGGTGTAGTTCTCCATCGCGCAGTCCTTCATGCGCAGGACGGCGGCCGTCGTGTGCGTGTAGACCTTCCTCGCGTCCTTGCTCGTGAGGATGCGGATCCCGGCGGAGCCGAACAGGGCCCCTCCGCAAAACAGCGCCACTTTCTTCCAGTCGATCATGGTTCTTTCCTCCTATTTTCTCTTGTACCCGGTGATAAAGGTCATGACCATGCAGATCACGGCCGCCCAGGCCCAGAACCGATGTTGCTTCAAACGGCATCCTTCCTTTCCGTTCGATAGTAAGCATCCGCTAACACCTGTCACATTATACGGCTTTTTGTCGAGCGCGTCAACAATTTTTTTAGCAGTCGCTAACTGTCTTGCCGCAGAAGGGAAAAACAAGTATAATAACAGGCGACAGGAGGTGTCGCTATGCCGTTTACGCTGCTGTATAATCTGTCCGGCAAGCCCAAAACGCAGAAGCTCCGCTTCGTGCTCGCAAAACTCGGTCTGCGCGCGCGCGAGGTGAAGCGCGAGGAGCTCGGGCAGCCCGTCGGGTTCCTCGCGGGGCTCGACGGCTTTCAGTCGACGGAACCCTATGAGGGCGAGGGGTTTTTCGACGAGATGCTCGTCATGTGCGGTCTCGCGGACGCGCAGATCGGCGCGCTTTTGACTGCGCTCCGGCAGGCGCGCGTCCCGGTCGCGCTGAAGGCCGTGCTCACGGAGGAGAACGCCGGCTGGTCCTCCCTCCAGCTCCACGAGGAGCTGTGCCGCGAGCGCGACGCGCTGGAGGGGAAAGCTCCCGGCGACGCGGAGAGCGCGAGCGTCCACGGGAAAAAGTAACTCTTCCGACGAGACCCGCTTGCGCTGGGCTCTCGTCGGAGTAAAGCAGCACTCCGCTTCGCGCACGCCTGATGGGCGCACGCGCGCTCCGCGAGCAGTATTTTTCCGTGATACATGCTCCCGGAGAAAATGGATTTTACTTTATTTCGCCGCTGCGGCGGCGCTTGTGCCCTGCGGGTAAAACTCTGCGAGGCTGTCTCTGCAAGCTGAAAGCCCCGCGCAGTTTAAGAAGCTGCGCGGGGCTTTGGTCTTTTTTATCTTGTTACATTATGTACCCATTTCCGCGACGTGAGGCGCGGGATATTGAGGCATATCTTGATGACGTCCTCGCAGCAAATACAGATATAGACCGCCGGCAGGCCCCATCGGAGCGCCAGCCCCGCCACGGCCGCCGCCGGGACGCAGAGCGCGAACATGGGGACGACGTCGCAGAAGAGCGCGAAGCGGACGTCGCCGCCGCTGCGGAACACGCCTGTGATGAGGGACAGGTTCAGCGCCCGCAGCGGCAGCACCGCGGCGACGGCCGTCATCATAAAGAGTCCGTACCCGCGCGCGCCGGCGCTCATGCCCATCAGCGGGAATATCACCTGCTCCAGCGCGGTGAAGCGCGCGAGGAGGACAATCAGGCTGCTTACCAGCCCCACCAGGGCCGACAGGACGCAGAGCGCGACGCTCCGGCCGTAGACCCGGTCCGCCCTGCCCGCGCCGATGTCCCGCCCGATGATGACGGCGGTCGCCCCGCCGGCGGCGAAAAGGCCCACGCTCAAGAGGCGTTCCAGATTGCCCGCGATCGTATACGCCGCGAGGATGGCCGCGCTGTCCTCCATGTGCCCGAGGATAACGGAATAGAGCGACGTGGCCGCCGCCCACAGCGTCTCGTTGAGCACCACCGGCAGCACGTACCGCACGCCGTCGCTCACCATCGCGCGGCCGGGGCGCAGAATGAGCGCGGGGCGCAGCTTGAGCCGCTTGTCGATGAAGCCCGCATAGACCGCCACGGCGGCCAGCTCGCAGACGCGGCTGATGAGCGTCGCCAGCGCGGCGCCCTCGATCCCCAGCGCCGGCGCGCCGAGGTGGCCGTAGATGAAGACCCAGTTTAAGAAGATGTTCAGCAGCGCGGAGCCCGTCAGCACGACCGCGCCGAGCAGGGGCTGCCCCATGCTGCGCTGCGTCGCCACGTAGACGCCGCCGACGCAGGTGAAAAAGTACGATGGCCCCGCGATGCGGAGATACCGCGCGCCGGCGGCGGCGAGCGAGGCGTTATTCGTTAAGAGGCGCATGACGCCCTCCGGTACGGCGACCGCCACGGCCGACACCGCCAGCGTGACGGCGACGGCGGCATAGAGCCCCATGCCGAGCACGCGGTTGATGGCGTCCTTGTCGCCCTTGCCGAAATACTGGGCCGTCAGCACGCCGCAGCCGCTTTGCAGGCCGAAACCGATCAGCAGTACGATGAAGAGCGGCGTATTCGCCAGCGACACGGCGGCGAGCGCCTCCTCCCCGAGCAGGCCGACCATGAACGTATCGGCCAGCGCCATGGCGTGCATGATGAAGTTTTGCAGCATCATCGGCAGCATCAGCGCGATCGCCGACCGATAAAAGCCCTTTTCCTGTCGCAGGTATCTCATAGCGCCTCCAACCGCCGGTCTTTACGGCGGTTTTTTCAGTATACCGCAAACATACGCCCCTGTAAAGGCAAAAGGGCGCGCCCGACATGCGGCGCGCCCTTTGGGGTCAAGCTTGCGTATAGCTCGTTATTTCACCAGCCGCGTGGGCTTGCAGAGCGGCTGCTGCGTCCCGCTGTCCAGCAGGAAGATGGTGCATTTCGCGCACGCGGCGGGGACGCTGGCCTTATAAACGCCGTCGCTCAAGGTCGGCTGCGTGACGGCGAGCATCTGCCCGTCTGCCCGGTAGGACGCCACCCACGGCTGCGCGCCCTCGTCGGCGTTTTCCGTCCGGAACGTCACCTGCGTCCCCTCCAGCGTCGCGCCGAAGATGGAGATGGACGAGCTGGGCTCCCGGATATCCGCGAGCAGGCCCTTCCAGTGATCGCCGAACACGCGCCAGTCGCCGCGCTGATCCTCATAGAAAAGCGCGTACCGGTCGTTATCCGCGCCGGCGATGCTTACGAGCACCTGCTTAAGCTCCGGCGTGGTCTCGGCGGCCGCCTTATAGGGGTCGTAGGCGCTCTGCCGGATGACGACGGTGATCGGCTCGCCGGGCGTGTAATCATTCACCGGCGCCGCGCCCTTCAGATAGGCGTCGCCGATATAGCGGTACTTGTCGTTATCCGTCATGCGATCCTTTAAAAAGGCGATCCACGGGAGATACTCCGAGAAGGGATAGCACAGCTTATGCCCCTCGGCGTCCTGCGCCTCGGGCTTGATCGCGGCGGTGTTCGTGAGGTAATCGAGCATGTGCAGGCAGGTCTCCGGGTCCTCCGGCGTCCACGTCCGGAACGCGAGGAACAGGAGCGCCATCGTCTTATAGGGGCTGTCGAGCTTATACTGCACGATATCCTCATAGCAGGTCGGGATGGTGGAGAAGGTATAGGCGTATTCCTTTAACGTGATGTCGATGGGATTATCGTGCTCATCGACGGCCTTGCCGGGCACCTCGGTCACGACGAGCGTCGGCTCTTCCTGCACATGCGCCGGCGTTTCGGAGCGCACGACCTCCGGCGGCAGCGGGATATCGGAGCTGGGCGTCTTGACGCCCGTCAGCAGGCCCTTCCAGAAATCGCTGTAGACGCGCCAGTCGCCGCGCGGGTCCTGATAGAAGATGGCGTAGCGGTCGCTATCCGCGCCGGGGATCGTCGTGAGGACCTGATAGAGCGCCGGATCGGTGAGGTTTACCGTGTCGCTGGCGCTGCTCTGGCCCTTGTAGGGGTCGTAGACGCTCTGGCGCACGGTGATGGAGATGGGCTCCGTGGGCGTATAGTCGTTGGAGGGCATCGCGCCGTCCAGATACGCGTTGGCGATATACTGGTACTTATCCCTCATGCGGTCGTCGATGAACTGTATCCACGGATTATAGGTGGAGGCCTTCTGGCTGACCTTGTGGCCCGAGCTGTCCACGTTATTGCCGTAGGCCGAGTTGGTATTCGTGAGGTAATCCAGCATCTCCATGCAGTCGGCGTTGTTGCCCGTGCCCGGCCTCCACGTGCGGAACGCCAGGATCAGCAGGGCCATGGTCTTATACGGGCTGTCCAACTTATACTGGACGATGTCCTCGTAGCAGGTGGGGATGGTGGAGAAGGTGAAGGTGTACTGCTTGACCGTCGTATCGATGATGATGTCGTTGCCTTTATCGTCCACGCCGGGGGCCTTCGCGGGCACGTCGTAGACGGAGACCGTGGGCTCCGTCTGCGGGTTTTGGGGGTTTGCGGGGATCTGGTACTCGGGCGGGAACAGGATATCGCAGTACGGGGTCTGGACGTCCACGAGCAGGCTCTTATAATAATCGCTCCAGATGCGCCAGTCGCCGCGCTGATCCTGATAGAGGACGCTGTAGCGGTCGCTGTCCGAGCCGTTGGACTGGATGAATATCTGCTGCAGCTCGGGCGTCGTGGGCGTCGCCTCGACGTACGGGACGTAGACGCTCTCCCGCAGGGTGACGGTATACGGCTCCGTCGGCGTATAGTCGTTTTCCGGCGACGCGCCGCCCATGTACGAGTTACCGATAAAGCGGTACTTTTCGTTCTGCTTCATGCGGGCACGGACAAATTGAACGGCCGGATCATGCTCGGAAAAATTCTTGGCCAGCTTATGCCCCTCCGCGTCGGTCTCGCCGGAATCTGCGCCCGTGTTCGTCAGGTAATCCAGCATCTGGAGGCAGTCCGTCTCATTTTCCGGCGTCCAGACGCGGTAGGCCAGCGCCAGCAGCGCCAGCGTCTTATAGGGAGAATCCAGCTTATACTGGATGATGTCCTCGTAGCAGGTGGGGAGCGTGGTGAAGGTGTAGGTATACTGCTTCACCGTCGTCTCGATGACGCAGGGCTCGCCGTTCTCGTCGATGCCCGGGGCCAGCGCGGGAACATCGGTGACGGTCAGGGAAGGCTCGACAGGATGCGCGGCGGCCTCATACTCGGGCGCCCAGATGTAGTCCGAGGCCATGGGCTGCACGTCGGCCAGGAGGTTTATCCAGCTTCGGCCGGAGACCTTCCAGTCGCCGTTTTCCGCTTGCGAAAAGAGGCTGTAGCGCTCGTTCTCCGCGCCGTCGAGGAAGATAAGCACCTGCTTTTGCAGCGGGCCCCACTCGTCGGCCTCCTTATAGGGGTCGTAGACGCTCTGGCGCAGGGTGATCGTGACGGGCTCCGTCGGCGTATAGTCGTTTTCCGGCGTCGCGCCGCCTAAATAGGCGTTTCCTATGTAGCGGTATTTGTCATTTTGCTTCATGCGGTCGCGCAGGGCCTCGATCCACGGGTTATAGCGGGAAAACGGGACCTTTTCGCCGTTCCGCGTCGCGCCGGTGTCGGTGAGGTAATTCAGCATCTCGAGGCAGTCCGTCTCGTTTTCCGGCGTCCATGTGCGGAAGGCCAGGATCATCAGCGCCATGGCCTTATAGGGGCTGTCGAGCGTATACTGCGCGATCTCCTCCGCGTTGGTCGGCACGGTGGAGAAGGTGTAGGTGTATTGCTGGACGGTCCAGGGGATCACGTTGCCGTCCTCGTCGAGGGCCTGCGCCGGCACCTCGGTGACGTCCAACGTCGGCTCGGCCTGGGAAGTGGCGGCGCGCACCGGCATAACAGCCGACACGCAGGGCAGGAGCAGGGCGGTCGTCAGCAGCAGTGTCAGAAACCTGGTAGTCGCTTTTCTCATAGGCTCATCCTCCCGGTTTGTTATTTGCCTACAGTATACCAGCTTTCCGGGCAAAGTGCAAATACGTCTTCAGACGTCCTCTATTCATCGTCCATGTCCGCTTTCTCCCGCTCCTTCAGGAGCAGCTCCTCCATCTGCCGATCGGCCAGCGAGGCCGCCCGGCAGCAGCAGTAGTCCAGAAAAGCGATCACGGCGACGGCAAGCCCTGTCAGTATTTTGACCATGCGCGTTTCCTCCCGTCGTTTTTCTGCATTATGCCCGCAGGGAAAGCGGTCTATGCGCAAGACCAAAAGGGGCGGCTCTTTTACATTATTTTTACACAGATATTGACTTTTGGCTGTAAATATATGTATGATAGATATAATTTGAAATCGCAAAAGGAGTCGATCAACCATGCGCATGAAGAAGCTGCTTTGTCTCCTCTTGAGCGTCCTGATGCTGGTCAGCCTTTCGGCCGTGGCCCTCGCCGCGCCGGAGGCGGAGACCGCCGCGCCGGAGGAACCCACGCCGCGTGAGGCCGTTCCGGCCGCGCCCGACGAAGGCGCGCCCGACGCCCCGGAGGAGCGCGTCTATCCGGAGGAACCCATCCTCATAGGCGATGAAGAGCCGGACGGCGCCGGCCTCATGGCCAGCGGTTCTCTGACGCTGACCGTCAACTTCCCCGCCGGCGTGAAAGCCCCCGCGGGCTCCAGAATCTATGTAAGCATCGCCTCCGAGGCGGAGATCAGCGCCTCGGGCGAGATCACCAAAAACCCGACGACCTACTACGGCCGGACCTCCGATGTGGAGGAGGGCGCGACGAGCTTCACCGTCACCACCAGCAATCTCCCCACCGGCAAGTACGTCTTCAGCGTCAGGCCGTATATCGCCGCGGCGGGGATCGTCAGCGGGTACTACTACTTCAACGGCGACGGCACCGTGGCCGACAGCCAGTACACCGCTAAAGGCATGTCCATCACCGACGGCGGCAGCGCCTCCAAGACCATCACCCTCCCGAAGGCCCCTCATTCCATCAGCGGCACGCTCACCTTCTCCTCTCCCGTCGCCGCGAGCCAGAGCCTGGAGATCGAGGTCGGCCCCGGCGGGAGCGGCTCCTGGCTGTATTCCTACATACTCATCCCCAGCGGCGCGACGAGCGTCCCCTTTGCCGTCGGCACGGAATACGACAGCGCCTGTCTCGAGTTTATAGGAATAAAGGATTTCTACTATGCCATCGACAACACGCTGACGGACGAATATGATTACCGCTGCTATTTTGACCTCTCCTCCGGGGACGTCACCGGCCTCACGGTGAACGGCGACAAGCTGCTGGGCGAGGTCGAGGCGCAGGAAAGCGTCCGGGTCACCGTCAATATCACGCTGCCCGAGGCGGCGAAGAAGGAAACGACGTACCGGGTCGTGCTGGACTCGGACAGCCGCCGCACCAGCACGAGCAGGAGTGTTGCCGCCGGCGCCACGAGCTTCACCGTCACCTTGCCCGTAACGACCGGCATGGATTACCGGATCAGCTATCTTGAGGCCGGCGGTTACGGCGTATCCCTCAACGATTCCCTGCCGGGTCTGCGCTACGCGGGCGAAAGCGGCGTCGTCTCGAAAAACGCGGCCAAGCTCTTCCGCTTTACCGAGGACACCACGGTCGATATAAAAGAGGGCGCCTTCTGGAAGATCACCGGCAGCATGACGCGCGCGGCCGGCTATCAGGGCGACACGGGTCTGGCCTTCGTCTCGGCCGACTTCGCCGACGGCAGCACGTGGGGGACCTACGTGGGCTTCGACAGCGGCGAGACCACGGGCTCCTATACCATTTACGTTCCCAGGACGCAGAAGGGCGGCTTCACGCTCCGGGGCGCTTACAGCGCCTCCGGGACCACCCTCTATGCGTATAATCTCCAGTGGCTCACCGGCGCGGACTACCCGGCCCTCACCGGAGACCTCGCCGCGTCGACCATCGCGCTGCCGGCGCCCGGCGCCATCACGGGCACCGTAACGCTCTCCGGCTTCAAGGCTCCCGAGGGCGGGCTGGCGCTCCGCGTATACAGCACCAGCAATTCCTCGATACAAAAATACTACGTCATCCCCGCCGGGAAGAGCAGCGTCAGCTTCTCCATCCCCTCCTTCGCCTCGGGCGAGCAGACGATTTACGTCGGCTTTGAGTCGAGAGACAAGACCCTACCGTCCTCCATACGGACCTCCGTGACCGCCGACGAGAGCGGCAACGCCTCCGGCGCGGCTGTCACCGTCAGCAAGGCGGTGGCGATCTCCGGCACGATATCGCTGCCTGACGGCGTGACCGACGCCGGCGCGTCCATGCAGGTTTACGGTTCCCTCTCCGGCTCGAGCTGCTACTCCTACGTCAGCATCCGGGAGGGCGGCGGCAGCACCGCCAACTACACCCTGTACGCGCCCGACGGCACCGCCTTCACTTCCTTCTATCTGGACGTAAGAGGCACGACGTCCGATTACATCGACGACGGCAACCTCTATCTGGACGGCGACTGGAAGCCGTGCGATACCAGAACGCCGGTCACGGTCAGCGGGTCCAAGTCCCATGTGGACTTCACGCTCAAAAAAGCGATCCTCGTGACCGGCACGTTCGCGGCCGAGGACGGCAGCGCGGTGAAGCTCGACGCCGAAGACTCGTTGTACATGTATTTCGCCACCGAGAAAAACGGCAGCTACACCTCGTCCCGCATGAAGGTCTCGGAGGACGGCTCCTGGAGCGTGAAAACGCCGTCCGGCATGACCGGCGACCTGTACCTGCGCGCTTACATCAATGAAAGCCCGAACACCAACGTCCTCTCCGGCTACTACTATTACTCCGCGGGAAGCGAGGCGCTCCGCGGCTACAACGCCTATGAAAACGCGGAGCCCGTCACCGTGACGGCCTCCGGCGCGTCCGGCGTCCGGATCGTCGTCGCCACCGGCTGCCGGATCTCCGGCAACGTGAAGCTGCCGGAGGGCGGCTACGTCAACGTGAACCAGGGGTATAATCCCAGCTTCAGCGTCAGCGCCGTCCGCTCCGACAACACCGAGTCCTTCAGCGGGCGCTTCTCCCCGGTGAGCGGCGAGACCTCCTTCCCCTACAGTATCCTCGTCCCCAAAGAGGCGGAGACGTATACGATCCGCTTCTACGGCAGCTCGTGGAACGCCAACTACGGCACGACCAACATCGTCTTCTCCGCCTCCGTGACCGCCGACGGCGAAGTGTCCGTCAGCTCCGGCGACGTGACGGGACCCGACCTCACGCTGCCGCTCTCCAAGGCGGCCATCACCGGCACCGTGACCCGTCCCGCGGGCGTGACCAGCTATATCAGCGGCACGGTCTACGTCACGACCTTCAACGACGCAGCCGACACGGAGACCAACCGCTACAGCACCTCGTTCAACATCAGCTCCGGCGTCAGCAGCACGACCTATTCGATCAACATACCGGACACCGATCCGGGAACCGCATACTCCGTCCATTATTACACCTACACGGACGGGTTAAGCCGATACGGCTACGTGACGGAGGACGGCTTGAGCACCAAATCCGACGACGAAGCGTCCTTCCCCTTCGCCTCCGGCAGTCATAATCACAGCTTCACGCTCCTCGAGGTGCCGGTCATCGTCTCGGGCCGGGTGTACTTCCCCGCGGATATGACGGAGACCTTCCGTGTCAATATCTACGCTTACAACAGCACGAACCTCTACATTGATCCCGCCAGCTGCGCCACCGCCGCAAACGGCCTCAAGTACGCCGAGTACAAGATCGGCAACAGCTATGGCAACAGCAATTTCAACTACTACATGAGCTTCAGCGTCACGGATGAAAGCGGCACGCTGTACAGCGGCAGGACGTTCTATATCGACAGCGACGGCGGCCTCACGTTTAATTATTCCGAAGCGCAGTATTTCAGCTATAAAGGCGATCCCATGCAGCAGGATATCACCCTGATCCGCTGGGACGAGGGCTCGGACGACTTCCTCATCCAGAGCGAGCACGGCGTCAAGAACGACGGGGACGATATCATCTACACCTACACCTATACCTACCCGGGAGAATGCACGTCGCTGACGCTCCATACAAGCCCGCTCGGCGACGCCAGCTACTACGTCACAGTAAAGGGCAGCGGCACGTCCTATTCCAATTACCTCTACCCCGGGCAGAACGTGACGGTGTCCGGCAATACCTTCACCATCACCTATAAGCTCACGAATACGTACGGCAGCTATAAGTACGGCTTCGCCGTCGACAGCATCACGCCGAATACTCCGACCGAGACCAACGTCGATCTGGCGTCTGTGTCCGTCGGCGGCGGCAGCGGCGACAGCGCCCTTCTGGACGCGGTAAAAAGCGGCGAGGCGCTGAAGTCCATCGTCGTCGGCCCCGAGGGGACCACGGCCGAGGTATTCGCCGGCGTCTATGACGCGGACGGCAAAATGCTCGACGTAACGCTCGTGACGGCGGACCTGAAGCCCGAAGGCGTCTCCATGAACATCCGCTTTGACGGCGAGATGAGCGACGCCGCCTCCCTGCGGCTCTTCATCGCCGACACGGACGGACGTCCTCTGGCCGACGCGCACCGGTTTGGCGCCTGACCCCCCTCTATGACAAAGCCGCCCCCGCGCCGGTTTGGCGCGGGGGCGGCTTTCAGTTATATACGAAAAAGCGGGGCAGCCCATAGGCCGCCCCGCTTTTCCTGTGTTTTTATGATCTTACGCTATGATATGCCCTTTCTCCCGGATGACGTCGATGACGGCGTCCACGAGTTTTTCGCACACCTCGTCGCTGCCCGCCTCGACCATCACGCGAATGACCGGCTCCGTCCCGCTCTCGCGGACAAGGATGCGGCCCTCGTCGCCGAGCTGGTCGGCGACCTTTTTGACGGCCGCCTGCACGTCCGGGTCGTTCTGGGCGTCCGGCTTGCTCTTCACCCGCACGTTTTTGAGCACCTGCGGATAGAACACCACCGGGGCCGCGAGCTCGCTCATCGGCTTCTCCTTCGCCAGCATGACCTCCATGAGCTTGAGGCTCGTCAGGATGCCGTCGCCCGTGGTCGCGTACTTACGGAAGATGATATGGCCGGACTGCTCGCCGCCGATGCGGTGGCCGTTCTGCACCATGTTCTCATAGACGTACTTGTCGCCGACCTTCGTCTTTTCATAGTCAATGCCGACCTTGTCCAGCGCCTTATACAGGCCGAAGTTCGACATGACCGTGGTGACGACCTTGTTGTTGAGCAGCTTGCCGCGCTCCTTCATATACAGGCCGTAGATATACAGGATATGGTCGCCGGTGACGACGTTGCCTTTCTCGTCCACGCAGAGGCACCGGTCGGCGTCGCCGTCGTAGGCAAAGCCGATGTCCAGGCCCTTCTCCACGACGAACTTCTGGAGCTGCTCGATATGCGTGCTGCCGCAGTCCGTATTGATATTGCAGCCGTTCGGCTCGTCGTTGATGACGTAGGTCTTCGCGCCCAGCGCGTCGAACACGCTTTTGGCAATGGACCACGCCGCGCCGTTCGCCACGTCGAGACCCACCTTCACGTCCTTGAAGCTGAACTTGGACATGGAGATGAGATAGCCGATATAGCGGTTGCGGCCCGCCACGTAATCGACCGTCCGGCCGATCTCCGCCCGCTCCGCGACCGGGATCTCCAGCTTGCCGTCGATATAATCCTCGACCTTCAGGATGGTCTCCTCGTCCATCTTCTCGCCGCTGCCGTTAATGAGCTTGATGCCGTTGTCATAGAACGGGTTGTGCGACGCGGAGATCATGATGCCGCAGTCAAAGTCGTCTACGCGCGTGATGTAGGCCACCGAGGGCGTCGTCGTCACGTGCATGATATACGCGTCGGCGCCGGAGGCCATCAGGCCCGTGCAGAGCGCGTACTCGAACATATAGCTCGACCGCCTCGTGTCCTTGCCGATGACGATCTTGGCCTTCTTCCCCTGGCTCGCGCCGTAGTACCAGCCGAGAAAGCGGCCGATCTTGACGGCGTGCATAAAGTCCAGGTTTTTATTCGCTTCGCCGCGGAAGCCGTCCGTTCCGAAATATTTTCCCATTACAGTCTCTCGCCTTTCTCTATATCCAGAAAATACTTGTAGGTGTCGACCGTCAGCTCGCCGCAGGCCTCCTCATCGCAGGCGATGATCGCGCCGTTGTGCATCTGCAAGGCGGAGCAGGTCCACTTCTGGCTCACCGAGCCCTCGACCGTCGCCGCCAGCGCGCGCGCCTTGTTATGGCCGGAAATGAGGACGAGGACCTCCTTGGAGTCCGTCACCGTCCCGATGCCAACGGACAGCGCCTGCGCCGGGACCTTCTCCGGGTCGTTGCCGAAAAAGCGGCTGTTGACGATGCGCGTGTCGGTCGTCAGGTTCCGGACGCCCGTCCGGGACGTGAGGCTCGTGTACGGCTCGTTGAACGCGAGGTGGCCGTCCACGCCGATGCCGCCCATGAAAAGGTCGATCCCGCCGTAGGAGGCGATCTTTTTTTCGTAAGCCGCGCACTCGGCCTCCGGGTCGTCGGTCATGCCGTTGAGGATGTTGATGTTCTCCGGCTTCATGTCGACGAGATGATCGAAGAAATTGTCGTGCATAAAGTACCAGTAGCTCTGGTCGTGCTCATGCGGCAGGCCGAGGTATTCGTCCATGTTGAACGTCACGACGTTCGAGAAGGAGACCTTCCCCGCCTTGTTCATCTCGATCAGGTTGCGGTAAACGCCGATCGGGCTGGAGCCGGTGGGCAGGCCGAGCACGAACGGGCGCGCCTCCTTGTGGTTATTGATCTTGTCGGCTATATAATCGGCCGCCCAGCGGCACATCTTGTCATAGTTATCCTGAATAACGACTCTCATCGTAAATCTCTCCTTATTTTATCCGATTTTGGCGACGATCACGCCGCTGTTTTTAAAGATGCTGTTGGCCGGGACGACGCCGCGGACGCAGGACGTGGGGTAGACGTTGCTGTTGCGGCCGATGACCGTGCCGGGGTTGCAGACCGCGTTGCAGCCGACCTCGACGTGATCGCCGAGCATGGCCCCGAACTTCTTTATGCCGGTCTCGATCTGCTCCTCGCCGCTGCGGACGACGACCAGCTCCTTGTCGCTTTTTACGTTGGACGTGATGGACCCGGCGCCCATGTGGCTGTAATAGCCGAGGATGGAATCGCCCACGTAGTTGTAGTGCGGCGTCTGGACGTGGTCGAACAGGATCACGTTTTTGAGCTCCACCGAGTTGCCGACAACGCAGTCGGCGCCGACGAGCGCGGAGCCGCGGATGAACGCGCAGTGCCGCACCTCGGTGTTGGGACCGATGATGCAGGGCGCGCCGAGATAGGCCGACGGGAAAACCGTCGCCGTCTTGTGGACCCAGACCTGGGGTGCTCTCTCCTCGTACTCGTCGCCGAGCGTCGGCCCCAGCGCGAGGATCATGTCCTTGATGCCCTTCAGCGCCTCCCAGGGGTAGGTGAACCGGCGCAGATAATCCGCGGCCAGCGTATGATCGAGATCGTAGAGATCGGTTATCGTATACATAGAAACTCCTTAAAAAGGTTATGTTTTCAGCGTTGGGAGAACCTCTGTTACAGTGTTGATTCTGCTTTTTGCTTTCTCCCTGACGGCCCGCTGAAGGGTCGTGGCGGCATCCGCCGAATCTTTCGATGACCGCCAGTCCTCGTCACCCCGTCTGGGGCCCGGCGCTAACAGTCTCTCCGTATCCTCCTTTAAGGAGAGGCTGTTTTACATGTTATAGTATGAAAAACGCATCGCTGCGTATTCATCTTTGTCGGTTTACGGACGGAGGTCCGCGTAGAGGTCTTCGCCGTTATACGCGCCGGCGGCGTAAAGCGCCCGGAAGCTCTCCACAACAGCCGCCTTATCCTCCTTGTAGGTGACGCCGAACCACGCGTCGTCGGTCGGCAGCACGGAAAACTCCACGCCCCTTTTAAGCATCGCGTCGCCGATGACCGGCAGGAGGTATTCGTCCTTCATCGGGTCGGTGAGCGAACGCAAAAAAGCCGGGAAACCGCGCTTTAGCTCGTCCATGAAATCGGCCGGATAACACCAGAAATTCATGGAGACGAGGGCGTTTATGTCGAGCGCCTTCCCGTTCGCCTCGGCGCCGGAAGGCGTCTTCACGATGTTTTTCGTCTCGTCGATGCCGACGAGACGTCCGCGGTCGACCGTGCAGACGCCGCGCGTCACGCCTCCGTTATCGGAGAGCGTGTTTCGGAGCACATATCCGACCAGCCCGTACCCGCCGGTCTCCAGAAACGCCGCCGCCTTCTGGAAGCCTTTTTTCCCGTAGTAGTCGTCCGCGTTGATGACCGCGAAAGGCGAGTCGATCAGACCGCCGCATGCTAAAACGGCGTGCCCCGTGCCCCATGGCTTCTGCCGCCCCGCCACGGTCCGCCTTATCTCCTCCGGGAGCGGCGGCAGGTCCTCCGTCTCCTGGAAGGCGTAGGCGATCTCCACGCCGAGCGGCGTGCAGACGCGCTCGATCCGGTCGCCGATGACCTCCCGGAAATCCTTCTCGATGGCGTGCCGGATGATAAAGATGATCTTTTTGAAGCCGGCGGCTATGGCGTCATGTATGGAATAGTCGATGATGATCTCGCCGTTTGGCCCGACGGGCTCTAATTGCTTGACCCCGCCGCCGTAGCGCGAGCCGATCCCTGCCGCAAGAATGACCAGTGTTTTGCTCATAATGAGCCTCCCCGATGAGTTTTATCACAGCCGCGCAGGCTGCAAATTATCCATAGCTTATTTTAAATAAAATACCATAAAAAACACCAAAGCGCAACAAAAACCGCTCAATATCCCATAAACTTTCGTTTTCTCCCGTCATACTCTCCGGCAGAGCCGTGTGCGCCGCCGTCATCTCTCCATCCTTTCCGTACCGAGCGCCCGTAAAAGCCCCCGGCAGCCCGCCTCGATATCCCGCCAGGCGGCCTCGAAGTCGCGCGTGTACCACGGGTCGGCCACGTCGCGCTCCTCGCCGGCGTATGCGAGCAGCAGTCTGATTTTATTCCCCCGGTCGCCGCCGCAGATGCGCCGTATGCTTCGCAGGTTCGCTCCGTCCATGCCGATGATGAGGTCGTACCGGTCATAGTCCCGTCCCGTCATCCGGCGGGCAACTTTACCCGCGCAGCCGAGGCCGTGCTCCATGAGCTTCCTTCGCGCCGGGGGATAGACCGGGTTGCCGATCTCCTCCGTGCTCGTGGCGGCGGAGTCGATCTGAAAATCCGCCGCGCGGCCCGCTTTCTGTACCATGTCCTTCAGGATGAATTCCGCCATCGGACTGCGGCAGATATTGCCGTGGCAAACGAATAGTATTTTCATCATCCTTGAAATTCCTCAAAAAAGCCCTAAAATCAGCCATTTCCCGGCTAATTCCTCACTTCGTTTCGTGGCATCTGGTGGCACCTCGTGGCATGGGAAAGTGCAAAAAAGGTGCAAAATAAGGTGTAAAACCATCGCGTTTACACCTCGGCTTTTTCAGCCTGCACTCATGCGCTTCACTTCTGCCTGTGCGTCTTCGAAGCTGACATGGGTATAGGTGTTCAGCGTAACGCTGATGTCGCTGTGGCCCATGATGTATTGCAGCGTTTTGGGATTCATCCCGTTCTTTGCCATTTTGGAGCAGAACGTGTGTCTGCAAACATGGGGCGTGATCTTCGGCAATTGCACCTTATAGATTTTGTTGTACTTCTCTACGATATGCTGGAAATACTTCTCCCAATGGAGTGCGACCATCGGCATTCCGTTCTTATCAAGGAAAAGGAATCCGGAATGCCCGTCGATGATAGGCTCGATCTTCGGCTTTGCGCGCGCATCAAGGATTTTTCGGAAGCAAGCCTCAACCTCCGGCGTCATGGGCACCATACGGGTGCCGCTTTCGGTCTTGGTGTCCTCAATGACATATTCCATCTGTGACGTGCGCAAAAGCTGGTGATCAACGATGATCTTATGGCCGTTGAAATCAACACTGGCTCTGGTCAGTCCGCAAAACTCGGAGATTCGCAATCCGGTATGAAGCAGGATGTAGATCCCGTCATAGTAGCGGCAGAAGTGCTTGTCGCCTTTGATGAAGGCGAGGAACCTTCGCTCCTGGTCCCGTGTGATGGCCTCTCTTGTCACGCTGTCGTTTACAATGACGGTGGCAAGCTCGAAGTCAAAGGGATTCTTCCGGATCAGGTCATCATCGACGGCCATGCGGAAAGCCGGACGCAGTACGCCGCGGATCGTATGGATCGCGCTGTAGCTTTTGCCCTGTTCCTGCTGCAATTTGATCAGCCAGATCTTTGCATCGGAAAGCTTGACTTTATCAATGCGCCGACTGCCCATCGGGTCTTTTTCTAAGAAGTTGGTCACAGTCTTATAGCCGGCTCTTGTAGAATTGCGCACCCCGGTCTTGGTGGATACATATCTTTCGACCAGCTCCAGCACGGTATAATTCCCGCCGTTGGAAACGATCTGGTTGAACAAGTCCGCCTGGATCTTACGCTCCTTTTCCCGCAGGGGAATGTCGTTCTTTCTCCCGTCGGGCGTGCGGTCATTCTTATCCAGTCTCCAGCTATAAACATATCGTACCTGTCCCGTGTGATCCAGATACTTGAAACGATACCTCCCATCTGCAAGCTGCATCTCACCGTTGTGCAGGATGCGTTTTCTGCTGTCTCTTCTTTTTTCACTCACGCGGCGGCTCCTTTCTGAAAAAAGCAGCCCGCCATGACATACTAACTATATCACATGGCGGGCCTCTTGTCACGACTCAAAGTGCGCTGGCATTGTCCAAATACGCTTCAAACTGACGGCGCTTTATCAGGACGTGCCTGCCGATCTCCAGAAAGAAATCCCCGCTGGGGTTATCCGCGATGATCTGGCGCAGTTTTTTCGTTCCGATCCCGTAATAGCGAGCCGCTTCATCAATCCCGATCGTGTACTTTCGATAGGTTGGGACGCTGCCCATGCTGGCTTCTCCGGGAAGATTCATATCGTCGTCCATCACTGCTGTGCCGCGCGTGTTCATGATCTCCATCAGCAATCCTCTCCCTCAAAAATGTCTTTTACGATTTCTCTCTTGGTGCTGCGCTGGCCGCTGCGCAGGCTGTCCCCTGTAAAGCGGATCGGGACAGTCATGGCAAGCACGCGGTCATATATGCGCTGATGATCTATGTCCTGTGGCTTTTTCAATTCATCCAGCGTCAGATTCGTTGTCACAATCAGCGGCTTGCCGGATAAATACCGTCCGTCGATCACGTCGTATACTGTTTCCAGCGCAAATCTGGTATCGCGCTCCATGCCGAAATCGTCCAGGATCAAAAGCTGGTAGGAGCACAGCTTGCGGATATATTCCTGCTTCCCGGCAAAGTCATGATTGATCACGGCGGCCAGATTGGTCATGCACACCGTCACTTCTTTTTCCAAAAGCGCATTGGCGATGCACCCGGCAAGAAAGCTCTTGCCCGTACCAACGCTTCCCCAGAAAAGCAGACCGCAGTTTGCCTCCCGTACCCTTTCCCATTTCGCCACATAGC
>Ga0208297_1000517_pt1 | contig 72619 bp, 51 predicted proteins | sample LMS_cellobiose_e_FD_187367 | JGI IMG/M metagenome (GOLD analysis project Ga0208297, IMG submission 187367) | Rumen-fistulated moose microbial communities from Alaska, USA - LMS_cellobiose_enrichment (SPAdes) (version 2) | ecosystem: Host-associated > Mammals > Digestive system > Stomach > Rumen...
TTTTGCCTCTACTATCGGAAATGTTAGTAAAGAGGCAGCAGAATATTACATACGGAATCAGGGTTAAAGTTGACGCTTATATCCCCTGAGCTAAAGACTCAGGGGTTTTACGCTTCTTCATATAAAATAACAAATAAAACTGCAAAATCGTGGAGGTAAATATAATGTGGTGGTTTGGTCATTGTGGCTGGGGCTGCCGTAACTGGTTCTGGCGCAAATGGCGCCGCTGTGGTTGGTGCTAAGAATTACTACTGAACCCTGGAACTATTGAACATGGATGAAACTACAGCAGCCATCATCTCAAAGCGGGAGGTTGCTTCTGATTAATCGTCCTGTTCTGAGTTGATGGCTACATATTTTTGATATATATTTTTACCTGTTATTTCTAGAATATTACTTTCTAGCCTTCCTGCATGTGAAGCAGTATTAGCAGTACTAATTCTTTTCCGCAGCTGACCGAGGAGTATACTGCCTGTCTGAGATAAAACTCTGACTTCCGGAAAATTGCAAAACCAAACTAAAAAACGGAGATTCAATATAGCTAACTGAGTCAACGTTTTGATTTCAATGAATGACATCACGAACTTCAAGCGAGTAAGAAGAGGGGTTAGCTTATAAGAGGGGTTAGCTTATCCTTTTTTCATCAGGGATTCAAAGAGAGGAAATAAGATAAATGGCTAAAGGAAGACAAATGGCTAAAGGTGTGCTTTTGATCTCTGGAACAAACCGTCAGCCTCATGTATTCCATAGCGAATTCCATATGGGGAAGGGATTATAACTTGAGAAGCTGAACACGGTGAGTTGCAGAGAATGTCATGCACAATCTGTGTTTTATCTATGAACAGTTGCCGAACATCATTCCAACCTGCTTCCCTGGCTTAGATTACGTCAAAAAGGCGTAGTGATAACCGTTATTAATCCCAATCTTGGTCAGATCGGGAGATCACTGTTGTACCCCTTTAATGAGATACCTTGGGATTAAAAATGGTACTGTGAAGGTAAGCCTTTATCTGTATAACACTTTGGAATAGATTGATTTACTCCTTGAAATAATTAAAGAGATAGCACGCATGGTGTAAGCATGTTCAAGACCGTTCCCTGTATAAAATACGACAATCGATCAATGACTCCTTCATCACATGATGTTGTGATTGAAGTACCTCTTTCTGTATTTGTCAATGGCCGCCATGCTCTAACTGCAATGATAAGTCCGGTAATGCTTGAAGAATTTATCACAGGTTTTCTATACACAGAGAGGATAATCCGCAAACTGGAAGATATCGACTCCTTGCGTATAGAAGAAAAGGATACTGCTGCCCCTAGTGCAGGTGTTCTGACAAAAAATCCTTTTTCGATAATGGTTTCAAGTAAAACCGTTCTTTCTGGATGCGGCGGCGATACATCATACCTTGATCCTGACAGGCTTCCAAAAATCCAGTCTGATATGCTCATAGAGCCTTCTACAATAAGCAAAATAATGAAGGAAACTCTAGTTTCAGATCTTCACACTAGAACAGGAGGAATCCATATTGTAGGACTTTTTGGACCTCATGGGAAAATCTGCATAATAGAGGACATAGGCAGACACAATGCTCTTGACAAGGTAATAGGTTATGGATTAAAACATAATGTGGATTTTTCCAGAACAATTGTGACCTGTTCGGGAAGACTCTCTTCAGAAATGGTAAGAAAATGTCTGATAGCCAATATTCCTGTTATTGCATCAAGAGGTGCAACAACTACCCTTGCCATAAGTATGGGAAAGCAGTCAGGGCTTACTATTATTGGTTTTGTCCGAGGTCACAAGATGATCATATACACAGGTGTGGAAAGGATAATAAGTCAAGAACCTGTTTGATCGCACTAAATCATTTGTTTCAGTCTGGAAACGCAGAATTATCAGGTAGTCCTCAGTTACTTTATATTAACCGTTTTTTGAAGTTCCCATCTCATTTTTATTTTAGATCCTGTCCCAAACTAATATATGTTGAAATTATAAATCTAACATGAAATTATAAATCTAACATTATATTCTTCTTCCATGGAATTGATGATGTTCTAGAAACTCTATGGATCTTATCTTCTCACAGAAACCAATAAAAAAGGCTTCGAGCAGAGACAAGAAAGTTAATGCTAGATGGAGAGCTTGAGTCAATAGAGCCTGTAAATCAAGTATTTAGTTGGAGATCTTAACCAGCCATGAGGCATAAAAATTCAAGAAAAGACTTTGAAGAAAGCCCAACAGAATCTCTTGTAGACCCTTACGGACGAAAAGTGACTGGGCTTCGAATATCCATCACCAATAGGTGTAACTTTTCATGCATGTACTGCCATCGTGAAGGCGAAGATAGTTGTACCTGTGGCCCAGCTGGGCTAGAGATGAAACCTGAGTTGATCTGTGAAATTGTCAGAGTAGCTGCAAAATTTGGAATCCAAAAAGTTAAATTTTCAGGAGGCGAACCTCTAATTCGAAAAGACTTTGAGGAGATTCTTGCCTGCCTTCCTCCATTAAAAGAGGTTTCAGTAACCACAAACGGCTTACAACTCGAAGAACGTGCAAAATCCCTAAAAGCTGCGGGTCTGGATAGGGTAAATATAAGTCTCGATACTCTTGTTCCCGAAAAATATGAGGAGATTACCGGAGCTCCGCCGGGTTCTCTTGAGAAGGTTATCAGGGGCATTGATAGCGCAGTTGAAGCTGGACTGATCCCTGTAAAGTTGAATATGGTACTCCTCAAAGGTATAAACGATAATGAAATCGATTCCATGATGGAATTTATCCGGTCTTATAAAGGGAAAGTTATCTTGCAATTAATAGAGCTTATGAATATTGACCCAAAGCTCTCAAAATACATGATTGATACGAAAGCCCTTGAGAAAAGCCTGACTGATAGGGCAAGTGATGTTAGTGTCAGGCAGTTACACCATCGGAAAAAATATATTATCGACGGGATTGAAGTAGAATTTGTGCACCCTATGGATAACTCGGAGTTCTGCGCCTACTGCAGCAGGCTGAGAATTACAGCAGATGGAAAATTTAAACCCTGCCTGCTCGTAAATAAGAATCTTGTAGATTTTCGGGAAGCCAAAAACCCTGAAGAAATAGAAAAGCTCCTCAAGCTTGCTGTAAGTAGACGGAGACCATATTATTCTCCTGTTAATATTTCTAAGTAGGAGAATTGTTAAAAATAAACGAATAACACGAAAAAAACATCTTTTTTTAATAAAAACTGAGAGATTAGCGTTTTTCTATTATTAAAATCTCGTTTGCAGTAGAAAATTATATTGATTTCAATTTTTAAGAAATTATGGAGAATTTCAAAGAAGATGTAAATTAAAGTCCTGCTCTTTCAACCATTAAGTCTGCAACCTGCTTTGCATCTTTGAATGGGAAATCATTGTCATTTATAAGACATCTTGCCTCTGCTGCAGTAACTTCAACATCACCAATTTTACATGTTGTATCCAACCCCTCAGGTAAAGCAGCAATCAGTTCTTCCAGTGTATTGATTGGAAACTTTGCGTCTTTAAGTATTTCTATAATCTGTTCATAAACTTCTTCTCTTACGCTCATCCTTTTTCTCCGATTATATTTTCTTTTAATAAGAGACTTATCAAAAAATTTAGTATCTGGTTTTTCTTACGAGAAAAGATAAAGTGATCAAGAAAGTTGCCCAGTAATATTCTTATTTTCTCAAAGAGCTGTTAATAGCACCTATATAAGCCAAAGTAATTTATAGGAGGCTGTATCTATTGATACTAAGTATAGATTTAACAATATTGTTGCAAATATGTATTAAGTCGGCAATGAGATGATTGCTGAACGAACATTTCACTACAATTATTACAGGACTGAATTCGCTTTTTCTGCCGGACTGGATTTCTTTCTCTAATTGCGAGTTTTAATGCAATGAATACCCCCACAGGTCTAACTGCTATTATTATGCGATATGAATATAAGATAATATTTGTGATCATAGTTATATAATTTTTATAAGATATTTATTGTTAAAATAATTATATATCTAAATAAAATCGTCCCAATAGTCGTAGTAAACCATACTCATGGATATCCATGCATTTTTTCCAAAAAAGGTAAGCATACTCGTTGTTACATTTGATTAGTGACTCACAAACACGACCTCAATCAAAAAGACGACCTCGGATTTTATTAAATAATTTACTTGGAAGTTCAGACACTTTCAGAGGCTTATCTCTTATTTTCTCCAGATCCAATGGTAATTCTGAATAATAGATTTCTGCCAAAAGATTGTGTCAACGATTTGAGCCCCTGAACCTGCGAGACTACTTGAATTATGTGGCACTCTTTTTCAAAGACAAGATTTAAAAGCCAAAAGATATTTCCAACTCATTGACTATAAATAAAAGATTATTAATATGACAACAATTATTATGTAATAATATATAACGACATTTATTTTAATAATAAATCTTTATATTATATTCAAATATTTAAAAATTAATGGTTATATGTTCCATTAATTCCAATATCGGGTCAACTAGATCATATGGGAACCTAAAATCTTCTTTTTGATAATTGTTCAGATAAAGCATTAAAAATGTTGTAGGTGTTTTACCTTGTGGAGATTTAAAAATAAATTCGTAGCGCTGGTTGTAACCTTCCTCGTAGTGATGGCAGGTTTTGGTATAGGTTCTGCAGTTGCAGATGGCTCAATTGACGGCAATTCTACTATTGATGATACTCCCGTCAGTTCTAATTCCATAGCTGATACAGCTGTAGGCAATAGTGTAGATGAAAATGTAGATAAAACTGCAGATAAAACAACTGCAGATAAAACTACAGATGAAAAAATAGTTGAAAATGTAGATAAAACTGCAGATAAAACTACAGATAAAACTGCAGATGATACAACTGTAGACAATAGTGTAGATGAGAATGCAGATAAAACTACAGAAAAAACTACAGATGATACAACTGTAGATAAGAATGTAGATGAGAATACAGATAAAACTGCAGATGATACAACTGTAGACAATAGTGTAGATGAGAATGCAGATAAAACTGAAGATGAAAAAATAGTTGAAAATATAGATAAAACTACAGATGATGCAACTGTAGACAAGAATGCAGATAAAACTGCAGACAAATCTACAGATGGAAAATTAGTTGAAAATGTAGATAAAACTACAGACAAAACTGCAGATGATACAACTGCAGACAAGAATGCAGATAAGAATGTAGATAAAACTACAGATAAAACTGCAGACGATACAACTGTAGACAAGAATGTAGATAAGAATGCAGATAAAACTACAGATAAAACTACAGATTATACAACTGTAAATAAGAATGTAGATAATGCAGTTGCAGACGACGCAAATGATCAGATAAGTAAGGATGAAAAAATAACTGATGAGGAAGATGAAGAAGTAGTATGTGAAACTCCAGAGGAAGTAGAAGAAGTCTGCGAAGAAGCTCCAGAAGAAGAAGTTGTATGCGAAACTCCAACAAAAGACGTTAAACGTGTAGAGACAAGCCCGCAAGCTGTTGATCCATGTGTAAATAACACTACCGGACAAGCGAACATATCAAGTGCTGATGAGCCAAAAGAAAATATACTGAGTAACTTTATTAAAAGTGTTCTCAATATATTTAATGGGAATAACTCTTCCGAAACAACTCTGGAACAGACAACTGTCCAAAATACCAGTACTCCAGCAGACAAGAACCTGACCATACATTTCCTTGATGTTGGACAGGGCGACTCTATTCTGATAGAATGTAACAATAGCACCATGCTAATAGATGCAGGGGAAAGTGGTCAAGAAGAATTTATTTTAGACTACCTGCAAGACCAGGGAATTTCCACGCTGAACTATGTCATTGCAACCCATCCACATTCTGACCACATCGGCGGTATGGATGATATTCTTAATAATTTCCAGGTTGATTATTTCATTGACAGTGGTTATCCTCATACAACTCAGACATATGAAGATATGCTGACCATAATTGACCAGAATGACATTCCTTTTGAAATAGCTCAGGCTGGTCAGACAATTGATTTTGATCCTGCTGTTGATATTGAAGTCCTGAACCCTGGGACTACATATTCAGATGACCTCAACGAAAATTCCGTAGTCCTCAAAATAACTTATGGGGACACTTCTTTCCTGCTCATGGGCGACGCAGGTTTGGAGACTGAAGAAAACATAATGGAAACTGGCTATTACATAAACTCCGATATTCTTAAAGTAGGACATCATGGAAGCCAATCTGGAAGTGGAGAAGCCTTTATTTCAGCTGTAAGTCCTGAAGTAAGTGTTATTGAAGTTGGAGCAGAAAATGATTACGGACATCCTGATCCCGAGATTCTTGAGAGATTACAGACGGTTTCGAAAGTTTACAGAACAGACCTGGATGGCACAGTTACGGTCACAACAGATGGGTCTACTTATACTGTAACTACTCAGAAATTTGATACCCCATATGTAAGTCCTGATCCAATATTGACAGAAATAAATGAAGTAACACCGACAGAAACATCGACGTCTGAACCGGCAAAGGCACAAGTTACAACATCAGATACAACTGACACAAGCATTGGATCTAACTACGAAAATTCGGGATCCATATCTACAACGACATCAAACACAATTGATACGGATAGCAAGTTATTATATGCAAGTTTAAAATCTGATGTATATCATTCGGCAGGGTGTCATTACGTCAAACGAATAAAACCGGAAAATCTCATTACATTTAATAGCCAAAAAGAAGCAGAAGATGCTGGTTACGAAGCATGCGAATATTGTGGTGGTAAATAACGGCTCTAAAACAAGCTTAAATTAATAGCATAAGCCAACAACCTTTAGTAATGACCCTTGTACAAGTTAATAATCGCAAAATAACCTGCAGGGTCATTTACTAAACATTTTATTTTTTATACTTTTATTTTTCTGAGGATCTATCCCAAAAATCAAAATTTGCTTTTCTAGGTCTCGCACTTTAAGCGACCAATCATGTTTCTGATTATGAAAGAAATCTTAATTTCTCAATAAATTCAATATGTATCAAAACTTAGAGACTATTTTACTTATTTAATTAAATATCAGAATCTCCATATATTAATTTTAAATCCACTCTAATAATAAAAATATGATAATAAGCATAATCAAATTAATAAAAATAATTGTCAACTTTTTATTGCCTGAATAATAAAATTATTCTAAATGGATACTATTTTTGAAGATAAAATCAGTGGGGGAGTAAATTGAAAATTAAGATCCTATTTACAGTTTTCACTTTGATTATCCTGATGGGAGTAACGCCTACTGTATCGGCAAAAGATATTATAGTGGGCAATGGGAGTGAATCAGGTTATACAATACAGGAAGCTATAGATAATGCAGAAGCTGGAGATGTAATACTAATAAAACCTGGAACTTATTTTGAAAATATAAATGTCTCAAAAGCAGGACTAACTATTAAACCAGAAACAAGCGGTGTAGTCATACAACCAGCGAATGATTCAATTGAAACTGTCACTATAAGCGAGGCAGGTGTAACATTAACTGGTCTTAATATATACGGAGATGTGCTTGTAAGTTTATGGGCTTTTGATAGAAGCTTTGAATATCAAGATGACAACCCTACCTATGTAACAAACAACGTTATCGAGAATGGCGGTATTAGAGTAGCATCAGAGAGTACTGCTGTTACCATATCTGGGAATCGAGTTTCAGGTAATGGTATAGATAATGGTATAGTTGTATCTTGTTGTGGTTCATATAACAAAATAGTGAATAATGAAGTTTCGAACAGTAAAACAGGTATATACGTATTTGACGAGAGATATATGCCGCCAATTAGTGGTAATAAAATAAGTAACTGTAGCATAGGAATACATGTCTCAGGGGTAACTTATGATATTATAAACAACGAGATAACAAATTGTGGAACAGGTATAATGGCAGGAGAAACTGGTGGAGCTACGTTAATTGGGAACAAAATAACGTACTGTACCGATTGTGGAGTTGAAGCGATTGGATATTTGGGTATTAACTATAATAACTACTTCAATAACACCGTGAATGTAAAAATTGATGAGTACAGTAATATAAAAGGCTGGAATACTACACTTACCAGCGGTACAAACATTATTGGTGGACCATATATAGGAGGTAACTACTGGGCAAAACCGGATGGGACTGGTTTTTCCCAAACCGCTGTTGATGCAAACGGAGACGGAATTGCAGACTCAGCCTATGTTATTGACGAAAATAACATTGACTATCTACCCTTCACAGCTAAGTATAACTCAGTACCACCTGCTTCCGACTTCAAAGCCAATGTAACTTCTGGAGTTGCACCTTTAGTTGTGTTATTCACTGACACCAGCACTGGTGGATCTCCAACTTCATGGCTATGGGATTTTGGAGACGGTATCTATTCAAAACATGCCATGAATGCAACCCACACGTTTACAAAACCAGGAAATTATACAGTCAGCCTAACTGTAGAAAACGCCGCCGGGAATAGTACAGCAACAAAGCCTAATTACATAGTTGTCACTGATTTCACTGATTTAAACGTTCCAATTGCAAATTACAGTAGCAATGTCACAAAGGGTTATGCTCCCCTGACAGTGCAGTTTTATGATCTCTCCCGGAATGCAGTTTCAAGGGTGTGGGACTTCAATAACGATGGAATACCTGACTCCAGTGATCCTAATCCCGTTTATGTGTATACAGCCCCGGGAACGTACCTTGTAAACCTGACAATATACAATGCAAACGGAGTTTCCTCAAAGGGTACTACAATAACTGTACTGGAAGGCAGTTCCAGCAGTGATAGCAACTCAAACAGTGATGGAAATAGTGGAGGAAGCAAAAAGAGCGGAGGCAGCAGCCGTGGCGGCGGTGGTGGCGGCGGTTCCCCTGAACCTGCAAGAAATGTTGAAGTAAAAGAACTTTCACAGGTACGCGTTGTAAGCGGAAATTCTGTGAAATTTGATTTCCCAAAAAATGCCACCTGCGTTGCGTATGTGAGTTTTGATGCAAAGAAGACCGCAGGCAAGACCACAACTATTGCCGAGCAGCTCAAAGCAAAATCAACTCTGACTTCAAATCTGTCCTCAGGTGAGGTTTACAAGTACTTCAACCTCTGGGTCGGAAATGCAGGTTTTGCAACGGAAAAGAACATTGGAAACCCTGTAGTGTGCTTCAAGGTTGAAAAATCCTGGCTTGAGGATAAGAACATTGACCAGAATTCAATCAAGCTCCACAGGTACAGCGATAAAAAGTGGTCTGAACTGCCAGTAAAGCTGTTGAGAGAAGATAGCAAATATCTGTACTTCACAGCAGACACCCCAGGCTTCACCCACTTTGCAATAACAGGGAAAACCATAGAGAAAGAAAACGTTGCTGAGACGAAGCATGAGTCTGAGATTGAAAGTCTCAGAAACAATACTGAAAATGTAACAGTAAGTGTCGAGCAAACTTCTGATCAAAACGAAAGTGCAAGTATCCCTGGCTTCAAAATAATCTATGGGATAATCGGGCTTATTGGACTGTCCCTGTGCAGAAGTAGACGATAAAGAGCTTTAAAGTTACTCTTGATAGGATTGAGGATAAAATGGGTCTTGATTGTGAGGAATAATGAGGCAATTAAAATCAATGTTCCTCTTTTTTACTACCCGCTGAATGTAAAGAAGGAGACATTCTGAATATTACTATTGCCAGAGATGTAAAAGAAACAGAAACTGCAAAAGAAAGAATATCTAGTTTGCTTGAGCGGCTTAAGAATAAAAATACAGGCTGAACTGAATTCTCCAGATAAGGTGCACTCAAAAAAATCAAGTTCTGACATATTATTTTAGAAATTTCCTGACCAGTATTTTATTTCTCTTCCTGGTGATTTCCGAACATTGTTTAACAACTCCCTTTTGCACAAAGGTATAATTATCCAGGTGATCCAGATAATCATAAATATCATCTTCGGAAAGGGTATTCAATTTTTTATTATTCGTGTCACACCATTCAACAAAGTGTTTAATAGTATGATTAGTTAGAAATAGTGACTTCGGACTATGGATTCAGCCCGGCATTTCCTTACATATCTTGTAATAAACTCATCGTTTTCTTAATAGGGAGATAACATTCATGTCATTTAAACATAGTGGGTTTTATTCGCCTTCCAACAACGAAATTCTGGAGACAATCCAGATGGTCAGGATGGAACATCTAGACATAAGAACCGTAACAATGGGTATCAACCTCAGGGATTGCAGCCATCCTGATATTGAAGTTTTCAATGAGAATATTTACGAAAAAATAACCACACGCGCAAAAGATCTTGTGCGCACAACAAACGAGATCCAGAGCCTCTATGGAATTCCGATAATCAATAAACGAATCTCAGTAACCCCTATAGCCATAGCAGCCGAAAGTTGCAGGTCTAACGATTTTGTATCCATTGCAAAGACTATGGATGAGGCTGCAAAAGATGCACAGGTGGATTTTATAGGAGGCTTCAGTGCCCTTGTCCACAAAGGCGCAACTGCTGGAGACCTGAAGCTTATCAATTCCATTCCGGAAGCCCTCGCAGGCACGGAAAAGGTCTGCTCGTCTGTAAACGTTGCTACTACACGCACCGGTATTAATATGGATGCAGTCGGCCTGATGGGCGGCATAATAAAAGAGACTGCGGATCTGACTGCGGATAAAGATGGGATAGGCTGTGCTAAACTTGTAATCTTTGCAAATGCCCCGGAAGATAATCCCTTTATGGCAGGAGCTTTTCATGGAATAGGTGAACCCGAGTGCGTCATCAATGTTGGGGTCAGTGGGCCTGGAGTTGTGAATGCTGCGATTAATGAGCTTGAAAACCCGAATCTTACTGAGATTTCCGAGACCATCAAAAAGACAGCCTTTAAAATAACCCGTATGGGCGAAATGGTAGGCAGGGAAGTTTCACGGAGGCTTGGAATCGAATTCGGGATTCTTGACCTTTCCCTTGCCCCGACACCTGAAATAGGGGACAGTGTTGCTGCAATTCTTGAAGCAATGGGGCTTGAGCGATGCGGAGCCCACGGAACAACTGCAGCCCTTGCCCTCCTGAACGATGCCGTGAAAAAAGGCGGGGCAATGGCTTCTTCTTCGGTAGGCGGCTTGAGTGGAGCTTTTATTCCTGTCAGTGAAGACGCAGGTATGATTGAAGCCGTCAGGGTCGGAGCCCTCAGCTTGGAGAAGCTTGAAGCCATGACCAGTATCTGCTCAGTCGGTCTTGATATGATCGCAGTCCCAGGTGACACTCCTGCTTCCACCCTATCGGCTATTATTGCCGATGAGATGGCAATAGGAGTAATAAATAGAAAGACCACCGCAGTCAGGATTATCCCTGCACCCGGAAAAGGAGTCGGCGATTCAGTTGAGTTCGGCGGTCTGCTTGGGAATGCCCCTATTATGCCGGTAAGCACTTTCAGTTCTGAGGTTTTCGTAAAACGGGGAGGAAGAATTCCGGCTCCTATCCAGTCACTGACGAACTGAAACAATGAACTGAAAGGTTTTCAAGGACACTATTACTTCCTCAAGAATATCAGATCAAATCGGCGAATCTGGCAATTAATTTTTCGTGAAGAAGGGTCAATTCACTCTCGGAAGAGTTCTTCAGTTACTGAAATTGCTGGGTTCTTCAATATAAAAATTTGAAAAAACAATTTAGGCTTAAAATTTTGCGTTTAAAAATAATATTTGCCTGGAAACAATTTTTTGTATAATTAATTTAAAATAATTTTATGTTACTCGTATATTCTGGAGTAGGGGAACAGGTGGGGAATCATCAGGTAAACGAACTGAGCAAATGAACCTCCTGAGGGCGCTGATCCATCTCTTCGAATAAATGTGTTTGGGGGAGCATGATATCTTCGAGGAGGCTGCATTGGGGGATGCAGTTAACGGATTCAGCGCCTCTGGACTTCTTCCTGCTGTTCATTCTGACTCGTTGTTCTTCTTAATTAAAGTTTTTAGTTTTCATTTGATGAATATTCCTGATCGCGATCGAAAGCCGGTTTCTTTAACCATATGGAGATACAGTAATGAGCAGAACCGCACCGAAAAGTTATATTACTTCGGGACACAGTGCCTGTCCGGGCTGTTGTGATATTTTTGCTGCAAAATTCACACTCATGGGAGCAGGTCCCAACACCATTATTGTTAACCCGACAGGCTGCCTGGAGGTTACAACTACGCCTTTCCCATTGACATCATGGCAGGTTCCTTGGATACATTCGCTTTTTGAGAATGCAGGTGCAGTGGCCTCAGGTATCGAAGCTGGCTTAAAAGCTCTCGGTAAAAAGAAAGATATAAAAATTATAGCTATTGCAGGTGACGGTGCTACAATGGATATAGGCTTCGGGGCAATTTCTGGTGCGTTTGAGCGAGGGCACGACTTCACCTATATCTGTATGGACAATGAAGCCTATATGAACACAGGAGCCCAGCGCAGCAGTGGGACTCCCTATGATGCCAGCACACCGACCACTCCAGCCGGGAGAGTTTCCTTCGGAAACCCATTCCCCAAAAAGAATATGCCTGCCATTATGGCAGCTCACGGTTCTCCGTATGTAGCCACAACCACGATAGGTTTCCCGAGGGACATGATGCGCAAGGTCAAGAAAGCTACCGAAATCTTTGGCCCGACCTACATCCACGCTCACGCCCCCTGTACAACAGGCTGGGGCTTTGACACCTCAAAGACTCTACAGGTTGCCAAATTAGCAGTCGAAACCTGCCTCTGGCCCCTCTATGAGATGGAAAATGGGGAAATTACACAGGTAAGAAAAATCAAGGATCCGAGACCGGTAGAGGAATATCTTAAAACTCAGAAAAGGTTTAAACATCTTTTCACAATGGAAGGTGGAGAAGAGGAGATCAGGAAGATTCAGGCGATGGCAGACTGGAACATAAAATATTTCGGGCTTCAGTGAAAACAGGGGTTTTAATTGAAGGTTTTTACTTTCTCACTTTCAGGTTCTTCAAGCCTGCAGGCATTTTAAACAGGTTTCATATCCGAAATTTTTTATTTACAGGCATTTATTTACAGGCATTTATTTATAGGCATAAGGATTTTTTTATTTCGAATCTATCCAGAGCGTCCTCATCATTTCCCTTATTGCTTCTATCTTTTTTATGTTTGCTTCACCATTTATTATATTAAGCTCATTGAAAGATTCAAGGGCAAGCTTGGCTGCAATTGATGCGTCGTTCAGATACTTGCTTTCTGTATTGCTCACAATAGTCTGGAGGGCTGAAGCTGCCTGGAGAACCGCACTTTCCATATTTTCCTCTTCAGCATTTTTTCCAATATCTTCAATAGAGCTTGCTATCCTTCTTACTTCATTCTGAAGGTTTTCTTGCATGGCTGCAGCAGCCATTTCCTGAAGCATAAGCTCTACTCCCACAGCAGCTTCTTCAAGGCTCTTTTGAGCTGTAAGTTTTCCAATATCCCCAAGGCATGAGATGCATATTGCAGTATTTTCAGAAATATCAGGAAACTCCACCCTGGCAACCGCTTTTCCGATTTCTCCAAGACCTATCGCTACTGCTATGGTTTCTCGTTCCCGGTTAAGAAGAGCTGCTGTATTCCCGCTCTTCCCCAGCACTGAGGCTGCGAGCCTGGCTACCATTTCCATCTGCTGTTCGGCAGCTATTTTTCCTATAGCTCCAAATGAAAGCAGCACCCGAACCGTTATGCCGTGCATATTCTGCTCCATGGAGCGTTGTAGCAGCCTCTCGAGGCTGCGGATAGCGCTGATTGCAGCTTCCTCCATTCCCTTAAGGGCGGCAGCCTTTCCTATCTCCTTTATGGAAGCTATCGTTTTTTCAGCTTCCTGCTCCTTTCCTTCATTCAAATAACCTGTGCCGATTTCGGTCAGAATATTAAGAGCTTGGCTCACACCTTCTTCAAACCCTTCATTAACCGAACTAAACCCTAAACTTACCATCCTGTCTTCATCCTTTGAGAACATCGCGTAGGACTCCTTTTCGGGGGCTACTTTTCACTATATGAGACTGCTAAAAAAGCACAACATGTAGTCATCAAAATTCCTTAGCCCCTTCGATGCCCACTCCATCTATTTTTTACAATTATTTCGTACTCTTAATTTATATCTCCCTTGACTCAAATATTTTCAGGTAACAACTAAGCTTTCAGACGGATTAATAAGCCATTGAATCGATAATTCGTTAGATAAAATTAATAAATTCATTAGATTAAACTTATGAATTATTAGATTAAACTTATGAATTATTAGATTAAACTTATGAATTATTAGATTAAACTGATGAATTATTAGATTAAACTGATAAATTCGTTAGGAAAAGATATTACCTTCTTTTATCAAGTATGCGTCATATGGAATACTTGCAGGATGCGTCGTATGGTATACTTGCAGGCTAAGAGACAGGTAGCAGAAGGCGATTTATCCGATGCAGGAAAAGAAAATGCAGGCTCAGCAGTCCCGGTGCCAGGCAGAAAATGATTCATTCAGGTGTGAGCTTATAAGCTTTAATGAAGTCCTGCGGCTCTCAAAAATTCTTGCGCGAAAAATCAAAGCTTCAGGTTACAAGCCTGACCTGATTGTAGCCATAGGGAGAGGAGGTTATGTTCCCGGAAGGCTGATTTCCGATTTTTTGCTTTTTGATGATCTAACCTCAATGAAGATCGAGCATTACACACGAGCTGCAAACATGCGGGAAGAGGTTAGGATAAAATTCCCTATTCCTGTGGATATAACCGGAAAAAAATCCTGATTGTCGATGATGTAACCGATACTGGCGAGACTCTCAACCTTGCAGTAAGTTACGCTCTGAACCTGAAACCCACAAATGTCATGACTGCAGTTCTCCAGCATAAAACCTGCTCAGCTTTCACACCTGATTTTTACGTCCAAAAAATCATTAAATGGCGCTGGATCATTTACCCCTGGGCAAGATATGAGGACTTTGCAGGGGTTGCAGAAAAAATCATCCAGGACAGAGCCCTTGACCTCTCTCAAATCATTAATGAGTTTAGGCGCAAGTACAGTCTGGAAATCAAAAAAACAGAACTCATTGAAATTCTGGATGATCTAACCAAGAGGGGGGAAATCAAAAAAATTAGAGGAGAACCCCCTGCATGGCGGGTCTCGAGAGATTGATTATACCTGTAAGCGGCAGATGTACAGTTACATTACCGTTTCAGTAACCAGTTCCAGATCTCCCTTTGAGAAAACTCTGGATACCCTGACTTTCCAGTCTTCGTCTGAACTCTCGCTGTCAGCCTGGATCAGGTTATAACACTGAGTGGTCTTTCCCCTTGTTTTGGAAGAACAGAACGTGCCTGCGTTTACCACGAGCATGTTATTGAGATTCCAGACCCAGGGTATGTGGCAGTGCCCGCAGAGGACAAGATTAACCTTGCACCGATTCAGAAGTTCGAGAATGTCTCCTGCATCTACAAGGACGGGATTATCCCTGCCTGCAAGAGGTATGGGCACAAGATGATGGTGCAGGGCAAAAACCTTGAAGTCTTTGCCTGTAAAAGCTTCCTTGATCCAGCCGTAGTTTTCCCTACCGATGTGCCCTTCATCAAGGTCAGGCTGTGAAGAGTCCGCTCCTACGACAGTAACGTTTCTGAAACTCCGTGAAAAGAACCGATCCTTAAAAAGATCTTCAAAGTGGAGGTATCCCGCGTTCTTCGAATCATGGTTACCAGGGACAAGGATTTTATTTTCGCATTCAATCCTGTCAATGAATTGCTTTACTCCATCATATTCCGCAGAAAATCCATTTTCAGTCAGGTCGCCTGTAATCACAACGGAATCTGGTTCCAGCCGATTTATACTGTCAACCATAGAATCTGCAATTTCCGGGATAAAATACGCATCTGAATAGTGAATATCCGAAAGGTGTACAATCTGTATAATTTTTACTTCCTCTTTTTATTAATTTCAAATATATCAAATTAATTATATTCGAGCACTGGAATTCTGTAGCATTATATATAGTTATCTGTCAAATTTACATATTTACAAATATCTAATTATAATTCGTTAAAAAAAGACTTATATTACGAAACTTGTGAAGATGCTATAAATATGTACTTCACATTTATTAGTAGAGAATATCTATAAATTGTAAAGCATTGCAAGCCAAATCTTTATATAGCAAACCTCAGCCTACTTTTTCCCTTCCGACGCGCGGCAAGTCTGTCCTGTTACTTCGTTTTCGATAAAACCTTTTCAAAAAAGGTTTTCGCTTGAACGAGCGAAACAAGTGAAACAGACAGCCCAGTGTATAGTTTTAGAGCAGAGCTTTGACCGTCCTCCCGAGACGGACTCGGGCGAGATGGGGTTCGGGCAACAAATAAATTAATAATGAGTTAGGACTATTCACCTACGTTTCAGCGTTATCCTTACTTTTTCATTTAATTTACCCCCAATTAAGGTGAATTTATGTCATTAGCAAAACTCAGAACACATTATACAGCCGATATCAAGCCTGAAAAGGTTGATAACGGTCAGAAAATTACCCTGGCAGGATGGGTCCACGAGGTAAGAGACCTCGGAGGGATCTGTTTTGTAGTGCTTCGAGACCGGGAAGGAAAGGCTCAAGTCACCCTTGTAAAGAAGAAAGTTGATAAAGAACTGTTTGCCGCTGCAAGAAGGCTTGTTCGCGAATCAGTGATTTCAGTAACTGGTTCCGTTAAATTTGAAGAGAAGGCTCCAAATGGATATGAGCTGCTTCCTGATGAGATCACTGTCCTGAATGTTGCAAATTCTCCCCTGCCAATGGACACAACAGGCAAGGTGGAGGCTGAGCTTGATACCAGGCTGGATTCAAGATTTATCGACCTGAGAAGGGCCGAAACAACTGCAATCTTCAAGATAAGGCATCAGGCTCTCCAGGCTATCAGGGAATACTTTGTAGAAAACAGATTTATCGAGACCGCAACTCCCAAGGTAGTAGCGACTGCAACCGAAGGCGGTACAGCACTTTTCCCTATTACCTACTTTGACAGGGAAGCTTTTTTGAATCAAAGTCCCCAGCTCTTCAAGCAAATTCTTATGAGCGGCGGTCTTGATAGGGTCTTTGAGATCGGCCCCATTTTCAGGGCAGAAGAACATGATACTCGCAGGCACCTGAACGAGGCTACTTCTATCGATGTCGAGGTCAGTTTCGCAGACCATTTCGATGTAATGGAAATTCTAGAGAACCTTGTAGCTTATGTTTACACTCAGGTCATTGAGAAGTGCAAGTCCTCCCTTGAGACACTTGAGGTTGAGCTCAAAGTTCCGAAAACTCCTTTCCTCAAGCTTACATATGATGAAGTAATCGAGATTATAAATGCCCGCTCGGAAGAGAAAATGCATTGGGGAGATGATCTCAGCACGCTTGGAGAGCATGTTGTGGGTGATTATGTCTACGGAACCACAGGGGAATCACACTATTTCATTATTGACTGGCCAACTGAGATTAAACCATTCTATGCCATGCCTTATGAAGACAGGCCGGAGTACAGCAAGTCTTTTGATATGATGCACCGAACAATGGAACTGTCTTCAGGAGCCCAGCGTATCCATATCCCTGACCTGCTTAAGAGCCGGATAGAATCACAGGGCCTGAATCCTGACGGTTTCGAGTTCTACCTGAAGGCTTTCGAATACGGAATGCCTCCACATGCAGGCTGGGGTATGGGCTGTGAAAGGTTTATCATGACCATGCTCGGGACCGACAATATCAGGGATACCGTACTCTTCCCCAGGGATAGAAGAAGACTTTCTCCCTGAAATTCCCTTATTTTTGGTGTTTAAACAATTTCAGTTTAGTCTCCAGTTAATCTCCAGTTTAATAATCATATTATCTTTTTTCAAGACTTGAGCCGGAAGGGAATATATATGACAGAAAGAAACATATCCGCCGATTCCCCGGAAAAACGTGCAGCAGGTGTTGCTGCTTCCAGGATAGTAGAATCGGGAATGGTAGTGGGGCTTGGAACAGGCTCGACAGTTGCGTATACTATAAAAGAACTTGGCAGGAGGATCAGGGAAGAGGGGCTTAAAATTCTGGGTGTTGTCACCTCATACCAGTCTGAAATGCTTGCTATAGAAGCCGGCATCCCTCTAGCAACCCTTGCCCAGCACCCGGAACTGGATATTGCTATTGACGGGGCAGATCAGATCGATTCCAGACTTTACGCAATCAAGGGGGGAGGAGCTGCTCACACCCGGGAAAAAATAGTGTCGTCATCTTCAAAACGTTTCGTGGTCGTAGCCGATGAGTCAAAAACAAGTACGCAGCTTGATAGGACCGTACCTATCGAGGTTTTACCTTTTGCAAAGACCCTTGTGGTTAAGAAGATAAAGGAACTGGGAGGAAAACCCGAGCTGAGGTCTGCTTTAAGAAAAGACGGACCTGTGATAACCGATAATGGAAACTTTGTACTTGATGTTGATTTCGGTGTAATAGGCGATCCTGAAAACCTTGCCCTCCAACTGTCTTCAATTCCTGGAGTTGTTGAGCATGGGATATTTTCCAATGTGGATGAACTCTATATCGGGAGAAAAGACGGATCAGTGGAGATAGTCAGGAGATAATAGTGATCTGGGATTCAGGAAAATAATAGTCTGGAAGCAGTTCAAAATTGTCCCGAGCAAGATAAGATCCAGATTAAATACAGCCCAGGCGTAAGCTTTCCTTATCTTCAATAAAAATCCCCCGAGAGAATAAGAACAGCAGATGACTGCCTTTCGGGCTTCATCTCCGAAATCTTATGCGAAAATAAAGTTTTACCCTCAAGAGTTGACACACACCCGGTATGTTTTTATAGAAGTATTATCAGTAATTTTGTGATCAAATAATACTACTTCAGATAAGGCAACTGATTAAGTTACATTTTCAGGCTGATATTGGGCTAATAGTGACCGTAAGCCAGGACAATATCAAAATACTGGGTAAATGTCTTCGACACCTATATTTCATTTTAAGGAGGTTTTGGTTCAGATGGAAAAAAGTAGCCAGCCAATCATAATAATAGATCCTAGAAAAGAGCGAACAAAGGGAAAAGAAGCGCTCAGCATGAATATTGCGGCTGCAAAGGCAGTTGCCAGTATAGTCAGGAGCACACTCGGACCGAGAGGAATGGACAAGATGCTTGTCAATCCCATCGGGGATATAACAATTACAAACGACGGTGCAACTATTTTACATGATATGTCCATTGAGCATCCGGCAGCCAAGATGGTGGTGGAAGTTGCCGAATCACTTGAAAGCTCGGCCGGTGATGGGACTACAAGCGCTGTCGTGCTCACAGGCAGTCTGCTGGAAAAGGCAGAAAGCCTTATTGAGAGTGGAGTCCACCCGACAGCTGTTATCAAGGGGTACAGGCTTGCAGCCGAGAAAGCTATCGAGCTTTTTGAGAACCTGGCTATCTCAGTTGATGAGAGCAAAAAAGACTTGCTTGTAGAGGTTGCCAGAACATCTATTACGGGGAAAGCTTCTGAGAAATATAAGCGTATGATTGCGGAACTTTGTGTGGATGCCGCACTCGCTATTCGCGAGAGAGGAACAATCGACCTCAAAGACATCATCATTACAAAAGATGTCGGCGGCAAAATTGAAGAAACCGAGTTCGTCGAAGGCATTGTAATAGATAAGGTTGCTCTGGACAGGGAATTCCCTCTGAAAATAGAGAATCCAAGGATTGCCCTCATCGATGCACCAATGGAAATTGCCAAGACCGCAAACAAAGCAAAACTTCAGATAAACACGTATAGCGATATTGAGAATTTCGTAAAGCAGGAAGAAGCATCTCTATTCGAAATGGCAGACTACATTATTCGGGCAGGCGCAAATGCGGTTTTCTGTTCCAAAGGCATGGATGACAAGATCGCAGCCTATCTACAAAACCGGGGAATTTATGCAACCCGCAGGGTTAAGAATGAGGATATGCAGCACCTTGTAGATGCTACTGGCGGAAGACCTGTCCGCAACATCAAGGAACTGACCGAAAAAGAACTTGGTCATGCAGGGCTTCTTGAACAAATCAGGGATGGCGACCAGGGCAAAACCTACCTCAGGGACTGCAAGGGTGCAAAATCAGTATCAATTGTCATCAGGGGTGCTACCGAACATGTAGTTGATAACCTTGAACGCGCAATTGATGACGCCCTCTGGGTAGTGAAATGTGCGGTAGAAGACGGCAAGGTCGTTGCAGGCGGCGGTGCATCTGAGGTCGAAGTTGCACTCGGGATTCGGGCATATGCCTCCAGCATCGGCGGACGGGAACAGATGGCAATAAAGGCTTTTGCCGACGCTCTTGAAGAAATCCCCAGGACAATTGCCAGAAACGCAGGCCTGGACACTATTAACACAATAGTAAACCTCAGGGCAAAGCACGCCGAAAACAAAAACGCGGGCCTGAACGTCAATACAGGCGCTGCCGAGGATATGCTCGAAAAAGGCATAGTTGACCCTCTAAGGGTTAAGGTCAATGCCATCAAAGCCGGTTCAGAAGCCGCAGAAATGGTACTGCGTGTTGATGATATGCTCCGAGCCCAGCGCTCTGACATGCCTGAAGTCAAACCCGAACACAGGGCAAGCACCTACGACGGCATGGCAGCCCCGCAGCTTAACATGCGCAGGTAAAATAGAATTTTCATAAATAAAAAGAGATTTAAATCTCTTGAAAAGAAGGGCTGCGGATTTTTTTCTGCGGCCTCTATCTTTAAAGTGTATCTTTTGATGTTTTCACGTTTATTTTAATAACTGGTTTCTAATTCAAGTAAGGGTCGAATCAGCTAAAATCAACAAATTCTTGTTTGTAAGTAGAGATTTCAGAGTGACGTAAAGATTCATTAACAAACAAAATTTGATTCAAAGCACTCAATCCCTCTCTCATCAACCGGCTGTATGAAATAAAAGGTAAAGGCATTGATCTAACATAAGGGGCCGGGATTTCGTTCGACACAACAAATAAGGAGTCGACCACATATTCCTCGTTTTTCAATCCATAAGTTCTGATTAAAGCATTAATATTAGCTTTAACCCACTCGTATCTCTTAATGTGTTTTTTAGTCCAGGAATTATCTTCTTTACTATCTCCAATTAATCTTTCAATCTCATTTGCAATTTCTTGTGGATTTCTCCCATAATTTAGGTCTTTACATTCAACTAATAATATTCTCTTACTTTTTTCGTCAATTACAAGCACATCAATATCGCCCAGATCAATTTCAGCATTTAACTTTTTCCCAGGTTTGATCGGAACCTCATGATCTACTTTGCAACTCATATTATCTATGAACCATTGTTCCACCTTTTGTCCGAATCTCTTACCTTTCTCATTTATAATGGTTCCAATTAATGATCTCATTTCCTTAGAAGTACTCTCATTGATATGATATCGACCTGTCGTTACAAGCCCTATTAAATTGATACACGCTTCTTCTACATGACAAGGTCCCCAGAATACTAACGGATTCTCTTCAACTTTTGGTCCAATCACAAGAGGACGTCTTATATATGAAAGTCTCCGGTTATATTTCCAAGGCCATATATCATTAGATTCAAATCCATCTGGTGGAATTTCCCATTTTTTTCTAGGGAACAAAGAGAATAATTCTATTGCATGCTCAATAGTCTCATTATCCCACTTTAGAATCTCTTTTAGTTTTAATTTCAAATCAGATAAATAAAGAGAAGGAGCTGCGACTTCCTGTTCAAACCCAATCTCCATGAGTAAGAGGTAGAAATCTGTTATTTGAGATAGGGATAAACCAAACTCTGCCGTAAAAGCCACCTCATATATAGGATCAAGATCAGTTTTTTCTTTTTGATTTAAAGTGAGATTGCTTTTGAAACTAGAGATTGAGTACTCTAAATGTTCTAAAATCTTGTTTTTCATGAAAGGATTGTAAACCTTTTCAAATGCTTCTTTATCAACACCTATCCGACCTGATTCAAGAATTGAAAGCTCATGGTCAATTATCTTAGTATGAATATGATCGCTAACCATTGACCAGTTGATGAGACGGTCAGTGATTGCAAGCAGCATATCAAAATCTGCTACACTTAGCTCCTTATTACCTTTTGGAGGTTCGGCAGAAACAATTTCTATAAGAGTCCTTAGAGATAATGCAGTAGAAGTAATTACTTGTGTGTCTTCTAATTCCTTAGCTACTTTTAATGGAACTCCTGTAAAGCATTCAATAGTTGTAGCAGTAGTAAGATCTTTTAAAGCTTTGTAATGTGAAAGCGCTTCATTATTAGTAATAAGTCGCTTAATAAGAGATTCCCAAGAATACATATGAATGATTGATTTTAACCTTGCATAATAAATGTCAACAATTTTTTTACATAGCTTTTCCTTTTCAATTTTAGATCCAATAACTTTTCCCATAGGATATTTTTGCTTGTCTAATTCATTTACCAGCTCATCCATCTGCTCTTGAACGTCATGTTTTTGAAGCTTACGAAACGTAGGAATATAACGATCATCTAAACGTACACTATGAGAAGTGTCTACTGTGAATATTTTTTTCTTGCTCCCAAACGGTGCATGAATATCGAGAATCCGCTTAATTTCTACAATATCTAAAGTATTACACAGATTTCGACTTTCTAATAATCCTCCAAATGCTTGAATTAATGATTCAAGCATTAGTCGCTCTCCAAGATTATCTTGACGTCGTAAGAAAGGCTCAATCTCTTTTGGAATTTCAAATCCTATGGAAGAATCACTAACCTTCCAATTAAAAGGCAAGGAAGATGAATCTGCACTCATTTCAGATCTCTTTAAATTTATCCATTTTTCAGGTTTTACTAAAGAAAACATTATAATGATAGGACTACGTCCTAAAGGTGAAAGATGCTCTTTTAGGCTTGGAGTTAATTGCCATAACCAATATGAAAATGTTTCTGTAAACTGAAAATTAATTTCATTAAGTTTAGGGAAACATCTTATAATCTCTTCTGTAGGCCCAACCCATATCGGTTGCAGATAACCTTCTATCAGTTGATGAGAATACCTACCAAAAGCATATTCAGGAACATAAATAGGAATATCGGACTCCAAATATCTTCTTACTACATCCCCAAAGTAATCAGAACCTCTTGTCAAAGAAGCATGTTCATCCCACATGTGCTTAACTTTTATTTTTAAATCCATACCAGTACCTGGGAATAAAATTATCTCATCTGGTTTTTTTCCATCGTCAAGGTAAAAAGAACAATTATGTTCATAATAAACAGAAAATTTGTCTAAGAAAGTTGAAATGTTAGGAAAGATATATTTTTTTTCTGCTTTTGCATATTTCCAAAGTGCTAAACTATCAAGATCACCAAGTTTACTAACAACCTCCAAATCTTCAATAGAGAGATGTAGGATTTGATTCTCTTGTATGTGAATTTCAATTTGAGCTGGTCTCCCGATTCCTCCAAAAATCTTGATCATAAAAATCTCGTCATTCAAAAAATCATTTATTTCTTTTAAAAATTGATTAACTGATTTATCACGAGAAAAGATATCTCTAGACAGAACTGCAGGTTTCCATTCCTTATAAGGATTTTTTGCTGAATATCCACCCCCGTTGTCTGCAATTAATTGAATGTAAGCAAGCTTATCAGAATCGATCCTAAAAATTTGCTCTCTGATCGATAGATTCTCTTTCGGAACGGGTAAATTGATATTTAGAGGTTTAAATTGCATTAATCTTAAGTATTCTTGAGCATTTTTCCACAAAACATCCTTGTATTTCTCTGCAAGAGTTTCAACAGCACTATATTTGTCAGCTAAAACCCAAATGAAATGACGCAAACAAGAAACTATTGAGCCTGGGAGAGCTACAACAATTTTATCTTTGATTTCAACTAAAGGTCGTAAAATAAGAGGGCTATTTGTTACTGAAGGCTCAGTAAAAGCATAGTCTCCAACTGGAATTACAAATGGAGTTAAAAATTCACTGGTTAGTCTATGCTTACTAAGTAATTCATTTACTTCTTTTTTCGTAAACATTACGGCAGAACAAAGTTTCTGGCTTTGAGTGGTATCAGCTGATACTATATCTTGTCTCCATGTATCGGGACTTGTCATATTCCTGAAATGTCCCGCACGATTTGCAATCTCATTACTTATTAACAGTAAGGATAATGCCCTCGTCTCAACGTTAAGAATAAAATCAATAGGGAAATCACTTTTGTTTAGGTAGATGGACTCAAGAAGCGCAGAAAGAATGTATCTCTCCTCAGTAATACCTGGATATATGATATAGTTTCCACCGTAGAAAACAATGTTTTCAGTAAAAAGACTTTCAGGAGGATCTTCCAAAATTCCAATCTCTCCATTTGTAGGCAGATGTTTATTAAGAATATCTCTTAGACAAATTGGATCTACGGATAATTCACCTCCATTTTGCAGGGAACATGCAACCTGTATGGCCATTTCTAAACGTATTGTATGAGACTGATTTTCAGGAAGAATTTGAAAACTAGAGAGCATTGGTATTAATTCAGATAGATTATATCTTTTGAATTCTTCTTTTAGAAAATCAAGCTCCTTTAATGGCTTTTTTGAAGAATGACCGTTATTTTTGGACAAACAGCAGTACTTGTATTTCTTGCCGCTTCCGCATGGACAAGGATCATTTCTTCCAATTTTTTTCGAATTTTTATTCCTTTTTACCATTTAATTCAGTCCCTGTAGCTTCTTCCAATTGTTTTTCGGAAATATACTGCCTTTTTTCCGCGTTTTTCTGTATTTTACGTGGTTGTATAGTCTAAATCAGGTTAGAACTATCGCCAGTATAGAAGACCTTATACAAGCAGATATGGTCGGCTTTCATTATCACAGATAATAAAAGTAAGCGGTTGGATTCTAATAAATTACGGAAATATATGTTAAAGTAAGTTGTTCTAAATGGGTTGCCACAAAAGTAAAGTGGAACTGCTGAGATCTACTTCATGAAAAAGAGCAGATATTCATGAAAAAGTTCCGAACCGATAGTTTTGCAGAGTAAGGATATAGGCTTACTTCAAATTTCGGGCCTATATCAAATTTCCCCGTAAAACCGCCTGTAATCCTCAATTGCCTTTTTCGCCTGGGTAGGAAATTCTTTTTTCATAAATTCTATAAATTCATCTCTTGATTGAATTTCCTTCAGGATTTCAAGCATGTGGGTGGCAAATTTCCTCGATTCAACACTTCCTTTCTGCAATTCAAAAGAGAGACAGAGGGCTTCTTTTGGAAAGTACTTCCTCCTGATCCATGGAGAAATCGAGCCGAGGAGCACTCCGTCTTTCAGAATGCTGTAGGCAGGCACGCCTATGAGTTCGAGCCTGTTCTTCCCTGCCAGTTTTTCAAAGTTTTCACTGGAATATGAGTGAAGTTCAATATAGATTTCTGGTTTTAGTGCTTCAATAGCCCTCAGGATCTTTTTTCCGGGCCCTGTATAATAACCTGAGTTCAGGGTTGAAATGTATTTTCCACGGTCTACGAGTGGGATTAAAGCAAGAGTACCGGTCTTTGGAGGTTTTATCCCCTCTAGGAGTTCGGTTGTATCTTTCCATTCCTTCCCATGCAGGCCTGCAACAAAGAGCCTGACTGGCTTTCCGCTACCGTAAATTCTAATTCCGGTATCCGGGTGCGAGTCTGGCATTTCTGTGTATTCTTGCTTTGCAGGAAAGGGATCTTCTGAGCCCTCTATTCCATTAAAAGCCATTCGTTTCAGTACCTCTGGATCACTTTATTCGGGCAGCTTTTCCTCTCCTTCTTCAGGCAGCTTTTCTTTGTCAGGCATGGGTTTTCTTGCGACCACATAGATTTCCTGTTTTTCGGAACTGATGACCTGTTGAATCTCAAGCCCAAGATTCTCGATTTTACTCAGGATGGGTTTTGGATTCTTTCGCTTTGGAATTTTGATTACTTGAAGCAGCTTTCCTCCGGGTTTCAGCAGAGGCAGCACTCTCAAAAGAGCTTTGACTGAGTCCTCAGGTTCAAGGGTCATGTCCGAAAGAATAACATCTACAGGCTCTTCCGAGAGCATGTTCAGGGGTACGGTAAAAACGTCCCCGAATGTTACCTCGACATTTTCCCTCTCATGTGCGATTTTTCCAAGCTCGCTCCTGAAATCCCTGCTGAACTCAATGCCTTTCACATTGCCTGCAATTTCCGAAGCAAAGAGGAGAAATCCACCTGCGCTGGACCCAAGATCAAGCACCCTATCCCCGGATTTAAGAATCCCGCTTTTCTCCTGAATAAACTTGAGCTTGAAATATCCCTGAGGCTGATCCAGCCCCTCGGCAACCTCAATAACATTCTCGGTAGAAACGTCTCTGGAGACCTTTGTTACCACTGTTCCGTTAACCTTAACATTTCCGGCAGCGATAGCAGCTTTGGCTCTCCCCCTTGATTTGAAATAGCCCATATCCACAAGGTATGCATCCAGTCTCATGGGGCATTGTATCGGCAGAGCCTGTATATATAGCAAGTCGGTGTATAGCAACTAGAGAAGGCATTTCTTATTGTTGTTAGATTCAAAAGCATATTAAATTTCAGAATCTTATCATAGTTCATCTGCTGAGCCAATTTAAGCTGGAATTTCTTAAAAATAGCCCTTCCTGAAAACTGGAATAGACCTGACATCATGAGTTCAGTCATAAACTAGGTTACAAAGCAGGGCGTGTACATTGAGTTTAGTAAAAAAAGAAGGTGGGCAGCTGGTGGAACTGCCCATGCTTGCTTGTAAACTAAACATCAGGGAAATAAGATCCCCAACGGTGCTGCTAAAATTCGCCACCGGAAACTCCTGTTCAGATTATATTACTTTCTTAGGTTTAATGGTTATTTCTTTTAGGTTTAATGGCTATTTCCTTTAGGTTTAATGGTTATCTCTTTCTTGATGCCTCCCACGTCTATCTTAAAGTTCCCGAGGGGGACAGCTTTTGTATCATAGAAGTAATTGAAGCCCCCATTCGAATCAACTTTTACCTGCTGAAAAGCCGTAATATTCAAATTAACCTGTGTGACCCTTTTTTCAGCATTTCCATCGATTTTTATTTATAAGTTCCGGGAGGAACTTTTGACTGAGATACTATTGCGCTATCCCCTGAAGCCTCTGAACTTTTTGTTATCCAGATAACCTTTTTTACCCTCACATTGAGGTTTTTGGCTCCCTCGGCTTCGACCGAAAAGAAGTTGTTAAGGCCTTCAGGGATTTTTACCTCATCAATAGTATATTCAAATTTTCCTTTTGAGACAGGAACAGTCTTCTCGAAATTTACAAATATATCGACCTTTTCTCCCGGAAAAGCACTCCCTTTTATATTGAGTACATCCCCGGAAACAGGTTCCTCAGGGGAAAAATCCCAATGGCTAACAGGTTCTTCCAGAACCGTTATGTTTGCAGCCATTGAACTTGTTCCGTTCTCATTAACTGCAGTTAGATTAACAGTATAGTTTCCTGCTGCAAAATAAGTATGCACTGGATTTTGCTCAGATGAAGCATTTCCGTCTCCAAAGTCCCAATTTACAGAAGTCGCATTTTCTGACAGATCTGTAAACTGTACCGGCAGAGGAGCATAACCCTCTGTGACATTGCTGCTGAAGTTTGCTACAGGCAGCACCTGCTCTACCAAGGCAGGACCTATAAACTGCCCGAAGGAACATGGGTAACTTCCCGCACTGACAGTGGCTATAACAGTGTCTGTGGTTGTATCAATTACAGACACTGTGTTGCCCTGATAGTTTGTCACATACACTTTCGATCCATCCGGGGTAGCTGCAATTCCCTTAGGGCTACATCCTACATTCACAGTGGCTATAACCTTATTTGAGGATATATCAATTATAGTGACATTGTTGCTCTGGGAGTTTGCCACATATACCTTTTCTCTCGCAACTGTAACTCCAAAAGGATCATCCCCAACAGGTACAGTAGCTGTAACGACTTTTTTGGCTGTATCAATCACAGACACTATGTCGCTCTGATAGTTTGTCACATACACTTTCGATCCATCTGGGGTGATTGTAACTCCATTAGGAGCGTATGTACACTTGCATCTCTCTTTTACAGATACTGTTGTTTTGAGCTTATTTCTGGAGGTGTCAATTACAGAGACAGTGTCGCTTCCACTATTCGCCACGTATACCTCTTTTCCATCCGGAGTAACCGTAACTCCCTGAGGCTCCCTACCTACTTTTACCGTGGTTTTAACGATATCTGTGGCTGTATCAATTACAGAGACAAATCCACGAGATCCATAACTGCTCACTACATATGCCTTTGTTCCGTCTGGGCTGACTGCAACTCCCCTCGGATAGCCTCTTACACTAACATTTGCTGTAAGAGTATTTGTCGCCGTGTCAATTACAGCAACATTGCTATCCATATATGCCATACTGCCTGAATACGTCACATACACCTTTGTTCCATCAGGCGTAATAGCAACTCCAAAAGGTTCTACTACATACCATTCATATGTGGGAGATGTTTCTATATCCACAGTATCAATAACAGTATTTGTTGCTGTGTCAATTATATGAACAGTAGCGGTGTCGGAATTAGTAATATATGCATATGGTCCTGTCGCCGAGGAATTCTGATATGCATCCGGTCCTATGATTGAAGAATTTTGATGCTCACCTTGCCATATAATCGAAGAATTATTTGCTAAAGCAACTGGCGTTGTAGATAAAATCAAAAGCAACAATAAAAAATAGGCTGCTAAACCAAAAAATGTCGAAAATCTTGTCCTGGTTTTTATATGTCTCACCTTCTTCTTTTCTCAATATTAATAATGAAAAGAAAAAATTTCATAAAGATCAGTTCACAAAAGATTTAAAAGTTTCTCTGAAAATTCCACTTTTATAAAAATATGGAAATTGTATTTCAAAATTAATGACAATTTTATTATTTATCGCAGAGAAAAGAATATATTTTTAAATAATCTTATTATTTTTATAGCAACGTTCATACTGAATTCTTTACTCTAGTATTTATTCTGAGTTCTTCTGGCATTTCAAAAGAACAAAGTCATGTTTATAATGTGCAAACCTTTGTGCATCCATTTACTGAAATTTATTGATTTACTTCCTGCCCGATGCTTCGGGCAAGCCGTTTTATCCTGCAAACCTGGTGAGATAGTGTATCAAGAGATTCTTAAAAAATTTACCTCATTGTTCCCCCTATGGGCAGTACTTTTGTCTGCTGTTGCATACGCTTATCCTGAATACTTTGCTCCCCACCAGGGGCTTATTGTGCCTTTTCTGAGCCTTATTATGTTAGGGATGGGAGTTACCCTCTCGGTGAACAGTTTCCTTGCAGTATTGAAGAAGCCGTCAGTAGTTCTCTTGGGCACTTTAATGCAGTACACTATTATGCCTCTTGCAGCCTTGATAGTCTGCACGGTTTTGAAGTTGCCTTCCGACCTGGCTATTGGTGTGATTGTGCTTGGGTGCTGCCCGGGCGGCACGGCTTCGAACGTGATTTCTTATTTAGCAAAGGCTGACGTGGCTCTTTCAATAGTCCTTACGTCGGTCTCCACGTTACTTGCTTTTCTTGCAACTCCTTTCCTTACCTGGATTTTTATAGGTCAGACTGTAGAGGTCGATGTCACAGGCATGCTGGTCAGTGTTGTAAATATGGTAATCGTGCCTGTAGTGTTAGGGCTTGCAATCAACCATTTCTTTGAGAAGCAAATAAGCACGGTCAAGGAAGTTTTTCCGGCAATTTCAGCCGCAGCTATAGTAATCATTATTGCCATAATAATAGGGACAAATAGCGCAAACCTGGAACAGAGCGGACCCCTGATCCTGCTCGCAGTGATCCTGCACAATGGGCTTGGGCTTGCTGGAGGCTACTGGTTTTCAAAAGCCCTGAAACTAAGTGAGATCGAAGCCCGGACTATTGCAATCGAGGTAGGGATGCAGAACTCCGGCCTGAGTGTCGCACTTGCTATAAAGCATTTCACGGCAACAGCCGCACTTCCAGGTGCGATCTTTAGCATCTGGCATAACCTGTCAGGGGCTCTCCTGGCTGGACACTGGTCAAAACAAAGTCCACAGGCTGCTGATAATAATGAGAAGCGCCCTGAGGAAGGATCTAAATCAAGAAATTAAGGTAAAACCTGCAAGATTTCACATGGGTCAGGAAAATCAGGTACTATTTGATGGGTAAAGGTATAATTCAGAGAAAATCCGTACTGCGGTAAGAGATGATATCAGGGAGATTGGATTACTATAAACATAATGGTCGAATGTTGTAATCCTATTTGAATCAGGAAGTTGGCTACAAATAGAAGCAGTTTAGTAGACAAGGGTTCCCGGAAATGATTTAATTCTCGAAGCATACCAGAAGATATCCAGCTCAAATAAATTTGTATCCTTACTCAAATTATCGAAATGAAATTCCATTTTTCCTACACGATGACTTTTAAAATAACCTCTTATTATTTATATTTGTAAATATTGAGTATTTTTCCCTTATAATCAAATATACACTCCAATTTAATCATTTAATACCCTAAATAAGTAATTATATTCCGATATATTCTTTTTTACTGGTATTTATACTTTGAAAACGCTATTATTGACTTAATTAAGCCCCATATATTATTTTAGAATGAATTTTTGATTAATTGAATAGTAATGAGCTTAAAGCCACAGGTATATTCTTTAAACGAGAGGTGTGTTCGAATGGCTACAGAGATAGTGGCTGCAGACGGTTATCAATATCTCATGCCGAAGGAGATTTCCAGGGAGATGAAAACTATTTCTCATAACATAACCGTGATTCTTCCGGCTTATAACGAGGAGGTATCTATAGGGAGTATTGTCTTACTTGCAAGAAGGTATGCTGACAGGGTAATAGTTGTCGACGACGGAAGCTCGGACAGAACAGTTGAAGTAGCTGCAAATGCAGGAGCTGAAGTGGTTGTACATTCTCTGAATAAAGGAAAGGGCGTGGCTCTCAGGACTGGATTTGAAGCTGCCGAGGGTGCAGATGTTATAGTTACCATGGATTCGGACGGTCAACACAACCCTGCAGATATCCCGAAGCTTGTTGACCCTATCCTCAAAGGCGAAGCCGACATGGTCAACGGTAGCCGTTACTTAAATGGTTATTCTACGGACACGCCTGCCTACCGTCGGGTGGGCCAGGCCATTCTGGACAGGTTCACCAACATGAACTCAGGTCTCTCAATTACTGATTCTCAGAGTGGCTTCCGTGCTTTTGCAGCCTCCACAAAAGATATTTTTCGCTTCAATGCTCAGGGAATGGCAATAGAAAGCGAAATGCTTGCAGATGCAGGAAGGTCTGGGTTACGTATTAAAGAAGTAGAGATAGGTGTTAGGTACGATGTTGACGGGTCGACAGAAAATCCCATAAAACACGGTCTGGGTGTTCTGTTAAAAGTCTGTAAAGATATTGAATATAATAAGCCCATATATTGTTTTACTCTGCCTGGGGTAGCTCTCGGGATATGCGGGATCTACATGGGCCTGAGCTTTTTACAAACATTTTATCTTGGCGGAAGTCTGTATTTCGGGCCTACGGTTTTGATGGTCATGCTAACTCTTATTGGGACTTTTATGGCTTTTACCGGGATTCTGCTACATTCAATATCTAGCTTGATCAAAACTATAAGATAAGTGAAGCATAAAGGCGGCTCTTCTCGCTCATTAGAGAGACGTCAGTGCCAAAGTTCATTATTAAGTTCAAACGAAAGAACGAACCACTGAATTCACGGAAAACACATCATGAAAGAAACAAGGTCAAGCCCCTCAGCAGTTTTTGTGTTTTCCGTGTTTTTCTAGTTAAAGAACTCTGACTGAGTCTGTACTATCCCTCAGTGTTTTGTAAGTTTCTCAATACTTAAAAGCACTTTTTCCACTCAACTTCAATACTTTTTATAGATTTCAGCTCTTTAGCCAACTGTCAGGTACTTAATACTTATACTGAAAACTTTTTCTTATCTGTTTATATACATTCTAGATGCTTATTTATACTCTAGTGGATAAAAATTAAGACATGTTATAATATAATTAGGAATATAAGTCAATAATTAGAAGAGATTTTCTATGTTATTGAGTATTATCTCCTCAGGTGTTGTTTCTTCCAGTTTTTCATCCGTGATTACAACCAGAGGTTTACCCCAATATGGGGCTGCTGTAGTTATCGGGCTTATAATACTTCTTTCTTTAAAAGAGATTCTCTCAGCATCCAATCAATGGAATAAAAGCCTTAACGAATCCCTTAATATAGCAATCTTGCCGCTGCTTCTCAGTTTTGTGGGAATTGTAATTTTTAAGGCTGCATCCGTTATTTAATCTGTGACTATTGAGATTAGTCTATAAGATCCAGATTAACTAACCTAATTTTTTCATTGAAAACCTCTTGTATTTCAATCGGAGTGCTGAATTTTCACATAAAAATGCACAGAAGATAAAATCACTGTTTATCTGCCTCCGAATTAACATGAATATCTTAATGAGTTCTGAAGAGTTTCAGGCTTTTATTCTTTTGTATTGACTACCTCTTTTGAACCATTTTACCCATTTTTATAAGTTGTCAGACTGAATTTTCTGATTTTCTTTTTAAGCTTCCTTTTTACACTTTTGCAGCACTCATCAATACTATTCATTTTCCAGACCGGATATTAAATAGAAGGATTATCTGAGATGCTCGATAAGAGGATAAAAACCGGTGGAGGTAATTTTAAAGAAAGCTGGTGAAATTACAGAGATCTGTCGATAAGATTCAGATATATTCTAGTTCTCAAATTACTTTCTAAGAATGCAATTTTAGAAAGAAATAAAAGTATTGCATTGAAACGCATCTCCAACAATTTCATATAAATCTACTAAAATATTCCAAAGTAGATAATTATTTATATGATCAGCATAATTTAGCCATCCGTTATATAATAAAAAGTTCAAATCCCGCTCTTCTTACAATTTACCTAAGTTTTTCCTCGTTGTTTTTAGAGGATGAGTTCCTGGCTTAACAGGTTTATTCATGCTGTTTATAGAAAAAATTCATTAATCCGGACTGAAAGTATTGAAGGCAGACAGTTTTAGAATTAAAAATAAAAAGTTATGCAATTCACTATCGGTAAACCTTGCTCATTGAATATAAATTCGAAGAGCCAGTTATTTGTTGATTAATACTTTCACTTTGCTATATTACTCTATTAATAACAAGTCTGCATTCTGCTATATGTATCGAAAAACGGGGTGTATGAATCAGAAAATTGTCATGTGTAATCTGGATAAAATCAATGTCAGTCAATTATAACTAATTATTTATAATAACACATAGAATTATCTGTCTGAATGAACAACTTGATAAGAAAACGTAAATTTTAAACTTTTCAAAAAGTTCCTGAGAATCATAAATCCATATTGAATCATAAATCCATATTAATCCATATTATTTCTGGGTTTTTTAGAGTTTAACGTAAAATCCAGACTTGATTCAGACTTTACTCTTACCTTAAAACTGTCATACATTAAATTCTCATACACTAAAATTCTCATCTAACCAATTCAACTGGATAAAACCCGGGAGAAGAAAAATGAAAAATATTATTATTAAAGGGGCACGGGAACACAACCTGAAAGATATCACTGTGGAACTCCCGCGGGACAAATTCATTGTTATTACAGGAGTTTCAGGTTCAGGGAAATCTACTCTTGCTTTTGATACGATTTATGCCGAAGGGCAGCGGCGCTATGTGGAGTCACTATCGGCTTATGCGCGGCAATTCCTCGGGCTCATGAACAAGCCGGATGTAGACAGCATCGAGGGATTATCTCCTGCGATTTCCATTGAACAGAAAACTACATCAAAAAATCCTCGAAGTACGGTCGGGACAGTTACGGAAATTTACGACTATCTGAGGCTGCTTTTCGCAAGGATAGGCACGCCTTACTGCCCGACCCACAATATAAAAATCGAGTCCCAGTCCCCCGAAAAGATTGCGGACAGCCTGAGCAGGGAATGCGAGGGCATGATTACTATTCTCGCGCCTGTGGTCCGGCAAAAGAAAGGGACTTACCAGCATCTCTTCAGGGAACTGAATAGCGAGGGTTTCTCCCGGATTAGGGTAAACGGTGAGATCCACAGGACTGACGATGAGATCACCCTCGACCGCTACAAAAAACATGATATTGAAGTTGTGATTGATCGGCTGGATCCTTCTGAAGACCGCTCAAGGCTAGTAGAAGCCTGCGAAAACGCCCTCAAGAAGGCAGACGGGCTTTTAATCGCGGTTGATTCGGAAGGAAAAGACCACCTTTATTCCTCAAATATGGCATGTCCGATCTGCGGTATGGCTTTCGAAGAACTCCAGCCCAGGATGTTCTCCTTCAACAGTCCCTTTGGAGCCTGTGAAGCCTGTAACGGGCTCGGTTTCAAGATGGAATTTGACCCGGACCTAATTATCCCGAATAAAAAACTCTGTCTTGCGGACGGGGCTGTTGCTCTTTACAGGAATTACCTGGACAGCTACCGGAGTCAGCATCTGGGAGCTGTTGCAAAGCACTTTGGGTTCGATATTTTTACCCCAATTGAGGCTCTCACAGATGAGCAGTACAATGTGCTTATGTACGGTTCAAACGAACGAATGCAGTTCGAAATGAGCATGAAGAACGGAGATGCCCACTGGTCTCATAAAGGAACGTGGGAAGGACTGATTCCTCAGTCTGAGAGGCTGTACAGCCAGACAAAATCCGAATACAGGCGCAAGGAACTTGAGAAATTCATGCAGGTCAAGCCCTGCCCGAAATGTGAAGGCAGGCGCCTTAAGGAAAAAGTGCTTGCAGTAAAGCTGGGTGAAAAATCCATTGTGGACGTAACCGATCTTTCAATTCTGGACTGCATCCGATTTTTCGAAAACCTTGATCTCTCGGAAAAGGAAAGGGAGATAGCAAAGCAGGTTTTAAAGGAAATTCGATCCAGGCTTGGCTTCCTTGAGCATGTGGGACTCGGCTATCTCACGCTTTCCCGTAGCTCAGGCACTCTCTCAGGCGGAGAAGCACAGCGAATCCGACTGGCTACCCAGATAGGTTCAAACCTCATGGGCGTGCTCTATGTGCTGGACGAACCCTCAATAGGGCTGCATCAGAGGGACAATGAAAGGCTTATCCAAACTCTCCAGACCCTGCGGGACCTTGGAAATACCCTTATAGTCGTGGAACACGATGAAGATACCATCCGGGCTGCGGATTATGTGCTCGATATAGGACCAGGGGCAGGCATTCACGGAGGTTACGTGGTAGCCAAAGGTACGCCTGAAGAAATCGAGCTGAACAAGGAATCCCTGACTGGTCAGTACCTCTCGGGAGAAAAACAGATAAAACCGCCTGCTTTTCGAAGGCAGAGTGATTCGTTCATCAGGCTTAAAGGGTGCAGGGCAAACAACCTTAAGGACATAGATGTGAATATCCCGATAGGAGTCCTGACCGTGGTTACAGGGGTTTCGGGGTCTGGAAAATCCACACTTATTTATGATACACTGTACAAAGCCCTGACAAAGAAAATAAACAAATCAAATGTAACTCCAGGGGAGTATGACGAGCTGGTTTTTGATTCCGAGGTCGACAAGGTAATCGTTATTGACCAGAGTCCTATCGGCAGGACTCCCCGTTCGAACCCTGCAACCTATACCAAAGTCTTTGATGCTATCAGGCAGGCTTTTGCTGAGACAAAGGAAGCCAAAATCCGGGGCTATAAGAACGGACGCTTCTCTTTCAACGTAAAAGGAGGGCGCTGCGAAGCCTGCCAGGGAGATGGGATGATAAAAATAGAGATGAACTTCCTGCCTGATGTATACATTGAATGTGAGGAGTGTAAGGGTACGCGCTACAACCGGGAAACCCTCGAAGTAAAATACAGGGGCAAATCGATTGCTGAAGTCCTGGATATGACTGTAGAAGAAGCTGCCGAGCATTTCGAGAATATACCTGCAATCAAAAGCAAACTCGATACCCTGACAAGGGTCGGGCTTGGTTACATCAAACTTGGGCAGAGCTCAACAACGCTTTCAGGCGGGGAAGCCCAGAGAATTAAACTGACAAGAGAGCTTTCTAAAAAGGGCACTGGAAGGACAATTTACCTCCTTGACGAACCCACAACAGGGCTCCACTTCCATGACGTCAAGAAACTAATTGCAGTCCTTAATGGGCTTGTAGCAAAAGGAAATACCGTGGTTGTAATCGAGCATAACATGGACGTAATTAAATCCGCAGACTATATCATCGACCTTGGCCCTGAAGGCGGGGATGCAGGCGGAGAGATCATTGCTGAAGGAACCCCAGAGGAAGTGGCTCTGGTTCAGGGAAGCCATACAGCACGCTTCCTTGCACCCAGGCTTTCAAACTTATACCTGAGCATGTCAGAAGCAGAGCCTGTTGAGACAATTTTCGAAGAAGGAGAAGAGTTTGAGGTTGATTTTGAAGAGTTTGAAGATGATCTGAATGATGAGTCCGAAGTATTTGAAGAAAATTCTGAGGAAGATCTTGAAGACAATTCCAGAGGATTCAGGCACTGCAAACACAGAACCGATAAAGCGCTTGAAGAACAGCTAATTTAAAGTCAATATCAGGTCGGTTTAAAGCTGATTTAAAGCCGATTAAAAGAAAAAACTAATTTAAATTAATTTTAAACTTTGTGTAACGGCTAAAAAATTGGATATGAGGTTTAAAAATGATTGACCTGGAAGCTCTTCCTCACCTGCCTGGCTGTTACCTCTTCAAAAACGAAGAAGGGACTGTGCTGTATGTGGGCAAGGCAAAGGACCTTAAAAAGCGGGTGAGCAGCTACTTCCAGAAACGAGACCATGACCCGAAAACCGAGAGCCTTGTACAAGCTGCTCGAGACCTTGATTTCATTGTCACGAATACGGAAGTAGAGGCTTTACTCCTGGAGAACACTCTGATCAAAAAACACTGGCCACGGTACAATATTGCTCTCAAGGATTCAAAGCGGTATGCCTGCATTCACTTAACCGAAGAGAAGTTTCCAAGGATCAGGCTTTCCAGGAAGAGAACTGAAAGCGGTATCTCTTTCGGGCCCTTTATATCGGCAAAGGAAAGAGATTACATTTTTGAGGTTGTAAGAAAGACCTTCCAGCTCAGAACCTGCAAGCAGATGCCAAAGCGTGCCTGCCTGAGATACCACATGGCAGCATGTAGCGGGCCCTGCATAGGTGCAATTTCTCCTGAAGACTATGCCGAAAAAGTTAAAAAAGCCAGCTCTGTCCTGAAAGGCAATATTAGAGAACTCATAGAGTCGATGGAGAAGGAGATGAGAGAACTGGCATCAAGGCAGCAGTTCGAGCAGGCTATGGCTCTCAGGGACGAAATTGCAGCTCTTGAATATCTCCAGGAAAAACAGAATGTGGAAAGGCAGAAAAAACATAACGAGGATATCCTGAGCTATATTGTCAGGGACGACACAGTTTATCTTATGCTCTTCAAGGTTTACAAAGGCACTCTTGAGGACAAACAGGACTATGTTTTTGCTTACGGGGAAAATTTCCTGGAAGAATTCCTGGTACAGTATTACTCCGAGAACGAACCGCCTGAAGAACTCATCCTGCCTGAACCTCTTGATGACTCGCTTGCAGATTTTCTTTCCCACGTAAAGGGAATTAAGGTGAAAGTTACGGTTCCGAAGCAGGGAGAGAAAAAGGAACTTCTCGACCTTGCCCTGAAAAATGTTGAGATCGGCTTCTTCGGAGACCGGAAAAAGCTCGAAGCCCTGCAAAGTAAACTCTCCCTTCCAAAACTTCCGAATGTTATAGAATGTTTCGATATATCACATCTCTCAGGCACGGCTACGGTTGGCTCCATGGTGCAGTTTCGGGGAGGCAGGCCTGATAAACACAATTACCGCCGTTTCCGAATCGAGGGTGTTGAGGGAATTGACGATTTCGCTTCCATTGCCGAGGTTGTTCGGAGGCGTTACTCCCGCCTGCTTGAGGACAAACACGACCTGCCTGACCTTATCATCATAGATGGAGGAAAAGGTCAGCTTTCCTCAGCTTTTGAGGAGCTCCGGAAATTGAAGCTCCGGGTTCCTATTATTTCCATAGCCAAGCGGGAAGAAGAAATCTATGTGCCTGGACTTAAGTTTCCGCTTCCAATTAAAAAAGATGAGAAAGCCTCGCTATTTATCCAGGAAATCCGGGATGAAGCCCACAGGTTTGCAATTAACTACAACCGCTTGCTAAGGCAGAAATCCCTTATTCCTAAAAATTCCTGATCCTAACGTTATTATTATATAATTTATATATTTAGAATCTTATTATAGTGGTCTTGATTTTATGAATTCTTCAGATCAAACATCCCAGACAATATCTCAAAAATTTTCCGAAACAATACACAATGCCCGATATCGGGACAGCCCGCAGTTCAAGCTGGTTTCCGATTTTGAGCCCAAGGGTTCCCAGCCGCAGGCAATTGAAAATCTTGTGGAGGGGTTGAAAAAAGGAGAGCGTTTCCAGACCCTTCTAGGGGTAACCGGATCAGGGAAAACCTATACCATTGCAAATGTAATAAACCAGATAAGGAAACCGACCCTTGTTATTGCCCATAATAAAACTCTTGCTGCCCAGCTCTACAATGAATTCAGGGAATTCTTCCCTGAAAACCGGGTGGAGTATTTCGTCTCCTATTACGATTATTACCAGCCTGAGTCCTATCTTCCTGCCAAAGACCAGTATATTGAAAAAGACGCCATGATTAACCCGAAAATCGAGCAGATGAGGCTTGCTGCCACTGCTTCCCTGATGTCGCGCCAGGACGTTATTGTCGTGGCGTCCGTATCCTGCATTTACGGGCTTGGCAATCCTGAGAACTTCCAGAATATGGGATTTGAATTAAAGGTTGGAGATAAGGTTCAGAGAAAAGAAATCCTGCAAAAGCTCATTGAAATCCAGTTCGAGCGAAATGACCTTGAGCTTATGCCCGGGCGCTTCAGGGTAAAAGGGGAGACCATTGACATTATTCCCGGTTATTTTGACAACATTATCCGGATCGAGCTTTTCGGGAACGAGATTGATCGGATCTCCGAAGTTGACAAGCAGACCGGACAGCGAACTGAAGACATGGATTATTTCTTTGTCTATCCTGCCAGGCACTATGTCATCCCTGAAGAAGAGCAGAAAAGTGCGATTCAGTCCATTCTTGAAGAGCTTGAGGATCGTCTTCCTGAACTCGGGCTACTTGAGTCCCACAGGCTGAAACAGCGCACGATTTATGATATAGAAATGATTCAGGAAACCGGAAGTTGTAAAGGCATTGAAAATTATTCGAGGCACTTTGACCACCGCAAGCCCGGAGAGAAACCTTTCTGCCTGCTTGACTATTTTCCTGAGGACTTCTTGATGGTCATCGATGAAAGCCACCAGACCATCCCGCAGCTTCATGGGATGTATAACGGGGACCGTTCAAGAAAGAAGAGCCTTGTTGATTACGGGTTCAGGCTGCCCAGTGCCTACGATAACAGACCCCTGAGGTTCGATGAGTTCGAACAGTACATGAGAAATGTGATCTTTGTCTCGGCAACCCCTGCGGATTACGAAAGAGAGCACTCATCCCGGATCGTGGAACAGATTATCCGCCCAACAGGCCTTGTTGACCCTGAAGTGGAAGTTCGCCCTCTCGAAGGGCAGGTCAGGGACGTTATGCAGGAAGTCAGGAAGGTTGTGGAAAGGGGAGATCGTGCCCTTGTGACCACGCTGACAAAGAAGCTTGCTGAAGAACTTACCGAATACCTTGCAAGGAACGAAATCAAAGCTCGCTATCTGCACTCGGATATCAAAACCATTGAAAGGACTGAGATCATCCGCGAGCTCCGGCTTGGCAAATTCGATGTTCTTGTCGGAATCAATTTGCTAAGGGAAGGGCTCGATATTCCGGAAGTGGGTTTCATAGGCATTCTCGATGCTGATAAAGAAGGTTTCCTGAGAAACTCGAAAAGTTTGATCCAGATAATCGGCAGAGCAGCCCGGAACGCCAATTCAAAGGTTGTCCTGTATGCCGACAATATGACCGATTCCATCAAAACAGCCGTTAACGAGACAGAACGCCGCCGCTCCATGCAGATTGCCTACAATAAAGAACACGGCATAGTCCCGACAACCATCAGGAAACCCATAAGGGAGAAGGTTGTGGATATCACCGACACAAAACATATCCCGAAAACCGATATCGCCAGAATGATCATCGAACTGGAAGCCGAAATGAGAGAAGCAGCCGACAGGCTGGATTTCGAGCGGGCAATCCAGATAAGGGAAATGATAAAGAAACTGGAGAAAGAGATAAAAGTGGCCTGAGAAGGTTAGAAAGTCTCCATTTTCTTTCTTACCTTTTTACCTTCTTTTGCCTTTTTTTACATTTTATTACCTTTTTAACCTTTTTCACCTTTTTACCTTTTTACCTTTTTCACCTTTTTACCTTTTTCACCTTTTTACCTTCTTTTGCCTTTTTTCACCTTTCTACCTTTATACCTTCTTTCTTTTTTACTTTATTTCTACAAGGTCTCCTTCTCCGACCGTATTTTTTCTCTCACGTCAGTTTCTTTATCTATAATTCATTTAAACTGTAAATTTGAACTTGATTAAACCGGATTAAACTACAGAATTAAATGTAATACTCAACGTAGAAACGGTAAGCAACCTGGAGTTCTTCCAGCTCCCTGGGTTCCAGTTCAAAATCAGGCTGACCGGCTTTGTAGATTTTTTCCCCTAGATTTTTGAAGGTAACCTCGCATCTAATATTTTCGGGAAGTTGAGCTTCAAAACTGTCACATTTGTCACGGATTTTCAGGATAAACTTTTCTATTTCTTCAGAACTGAAGACTTTTTTATTTTCGGGGATGTAATTTACCTCAACTACAAGTTCTTCCTTACTCAACAGATCTGCCCAGAAACCTGAAAATTCAGTTCCTTCTATCCTGTAATCCTGAAGCTCGAAGCTTCTTGTGATTGTATTCTTGATTTTACCCTCTTCCATGTGCTTGTTTTAGGAAGTGGATGTATATAAACTATCTCAAAATAAAACGGATTCTTAAAGGTGATTCTTAAAGGTATTCAATTTTTAAAAACATCTGATTCGCAGAAGCTTCACTCGATGAGAACTTTGACTTATGAGTTAACTTATGAGGATCTTCATAAAAGAATGAACTTTAAAGTACCCTCTAAGGTTCATTGAAACGGATTTTATTTTGGAAAGAGATATTTATATCCACGATTTCAGAATAGCTGCCAATCCGGATAGGAGGACCCCAGGTGCCGAAACCGGAGGTGACAATTATTTGGAATTCTCCTTTTTTCAAATAGCCCCAGCAATTTTCAAAAACATGACTGGAAATTAAAGTGTTAGGGAAAAACTGTCCAGCGTGCGTATGTCCGGATAGCTGCAAATCAACTCCATTTTGCTGTCCTTCTCCAAGGTTTACTGGCTGGTGATCCAAAAGAATAATCGGTAAGTTATGGTCGATATCCTTTAAAAGCCTGGACAACTCGATGCGGGTTTTTCCTGCCATATGGGCTGCCATGCGGTCATCCCGACCAACTATATAAAACTGGTTGTTTACTTTCACGCATTCATCAACCAGGACATTAACTCCAGCCTGTCTGAGGTACTCAATTGCCTGCTTACTCCTGCCTCCAATATATTCATGGTTTCCGAGAACTGCATATACTCCGTACTTGGGCTGTAATTTTTTCAATGTTTCCGGCATTTTACTGTTGATAAAGAATCTCACGTCTTCATCAATGGTGTCTCCGACAAGGAATACAATATCCGGGTCGAGTTCATTGATTTTCTTAACCATTGATTCAAGGTCTTCATTATCAATCACCGGTCCAAGGTGAATATCGGATACCATGACAGCATGGAGTTCTGGCAATTCGGATACTGTCTTTTTAATAACAATGTCGTAATGTATTACACGCGGATGATTTGCGTTCCAGGTTCCATATATTAAGAGAAGAGATACCATGGATAAAACTGCAAATCCCCAGTGTAATGACGGATAATTAGTTATCTGATCCTCAGGGAAGGCGAAATTGATCAGGAAGCGAAAAATATCCGCATCTATCCATATAAGAAGTGAATAATAGATAGCAGCCAGCCAGTAATCTCCAGTTATTGCGGCGAGGTAATTGACAGATCCGGGATAAATTCTCTTTCCTAACTTGATTGCAAAGAGCGAGATTGCAAGAAACAAGTAGCCTATCCAGTAGAGAAAAGAGTAAGGCTCAATAAAATTTTGAATTGATTGGAAAAAGCGTAAGCCAACGTAATAGTTACCTGCAAAATAGATCGAGACAAAAATAATAAAAACACAGAGGAAGAGAAAATTCGTTCTTCGGAATACTATTCCATTCCTTTTGTTTACTCCTTCATTCATTTCCCCGGTATCTTCTCTTTTATCTGTCATCATATTTTTATTCAATGTAACATTTTATCTAATGTTACATTTTATTTAATAACATTTTACCTAATGTTACATTTTATCTAATTATCTAATGATATATTTACCTAAGATTATATTTACCTGATATTATATTTATCTAATATTATATTTATCTAATATTATATTTATCTAATATATTTTATATAATGTTATATTTTATCATCCTTCCTGTTTTCAGAGTTTTTTAAGCATAATTGACATTATGCCCGATCTGGACGGTCTTGCCGACTGAGGCTGGAACATCATATTGTCCATCATTCCAGAAGATCCGAACATTTCCTCATTGACGCGGTCGTTTATCTCGTCGAAAATCATTTTGTAGGCTGGGCAGTGGGGGTCAACGCCTTCTATTTTCCCGTCTGTAGGCACCAGCGCATTGTATGGGCATCCGCCTCTGCAATACTTGATATGGGCGCATTTGCTGCATGCTGTATCCACATATTCTTTAAACTGGAACATTTGCTTCCAGGCTTCGGATTTGGCAAGGTCTGCCATTGTCGGGCGGTCATAAACATTACCCATTACATATTCGGGCATGCCTACAAAGCGATAGCAGGGGTATATGTTTCCTTCAGGGCCGACAGCAAAGGTATCTCCCATACAGTCAACGTAAGTACAGACAGCACCTTTGCCTGTAAATACGCCTTTACACAGATGGTCAATGTTCATAACATCTATTCTGCCCAGGTTTTCAAGGTATTTGTCAAGAAGATAAATAAGGAGTTCTCCGTACTCTTCAGGTTCAAGGGTCCACTGGTTAGGGTTTTCGCCTTTTAAAGAAGGCAAGCATGGATGGAATTTAAGTGTCAAGCCATTCTCAAGATAAAAGTTGAAAATTTCTTCCCTTAACTTTACAGAATGCGAAGTAAAAGTGGTAATGAATCTAACTTCAAGCCCATGGGCTCTTGCAATTTCATAACCTTTCATGGTTTTATCGAAGTATCCTTTTCCTCTCTGCAAATCATTAAGTTCCTTCGGGCCGTCCAGGCTTGAGCCTATTGGAACATTGTATTCGGCAAAAATCTCGGCTATCTCAGGGGTCATTTTCCAGAGGTTTGTCTGTATTGCAAAAGCTATATGCCTGGTGCTTAAACCCTCAGCCAGAAGCGGAAGTGCTTCTCTGTAGAATTCCGCACCTGCCAGGAGCGGTTCCCCACCATGAAAAGTAAAAGTAACTGAATCTCCCCTGAAAACCTTAAGCCACTCAACCACTTCTTTTATGGTTTCAATTTTCATTATCGGGGATTTCTCTTCGGAACTCCAGCAATAACTGCAGTTAGCAGGACAACCAAGGGTAGGGATTAGCATGACATGAAAAGGCATATTTAAAGCACCCTTTTTTTAAGCTTCTTTAAATTATTAGTATTTTTCTAACTTGCCCTCAGAAGGAAAAAAAAGGTAAAGAGCAGCTAAGAAAAAACCAGTTAAGTAAAAACTAGCTAAATAAGCCAGAGATATAATAATAGCAAAGAAGGAATAATAGCAAAGAGGCTACCTCAAAGGTATCATCCTAAAATCAAGTAATATTAATTTAATTTATTAAATTCAATTCCTTCAAACCTGCATTTTGTAAGTTTTCCCTCGCGAAAAATATACAGGAAAACTTTGAAAAGGGCATAAAGCCTGAAGTAATAGGCGAGCAGGACAGGAGAATGAAACCCGCTGACATATATTATTCTCTTATCGTCCCTCATAGAATCGTCCAGGAATTTTACTACCCCATCAAAGGCTTCCCTTTCAAGTGTGCTTCCTTTCGGCAGGCGGGGTCCGAGCACTACCACGTCTTCCTCCATACCGTCAGCACTTTCAGTTCCTTCTACAAAACCGTAGTTGAAAATTGTTGGCAGCGGGGAAAAGAAAACTTTTTCATAGCCTTTTTCTGTTTTGTTATATTTCCAGAAACTGTATTTCGGGGTCTCTATAATAATTCTCATGGGAAATAGTCCTGCTGTGGTCGGAAAGTAGTTTTTATGAGTTTTTCTCAGCCTCATGCTTTCCATTTATCAATTGTGCGTTTTTTAACTTTTTAGCCTTATGTGCTTTCAATTTCTCAGCCTATGTTTTTCCATGCTTTTTAGCCTTTCCTGCAAGCCAAAAAGCATATATTAAAATAATTCTTCAAAGACGAATGAATCCGAAAGAATGAAAGATCTGTATCCTGACAATATCTGACAGCAGAGGCACACAAGATGAGTTTTCGAAATAGAGTGAGTTTGCGAGATGCAATGAGAGGTATAATTGAAGAACCCCTGCTTCAGATGGTTCCAAAACGTTTTGATTATATAGGTGATGTGGCTATAATCTCGATCCCTCCGGAGCTTGAGGCTTATAAAAAAACTATTGCTTCAAAGCTGCTTTCCATGCGGGGCAATACGCGGGCTGTGCTTAATAAGGTGAGCAAACTCGAAGGCGAGCACAGGGTTGCGGACTTTGAGCTTCTACTCGGGGAATCAACAGAAACTATTCACAGGGAAAACGGCTATACATATAAGCTGGACGTCAAAAAAGTCTTTTTTAATCCCCGCCTGTACTCGGAAAGAGGGCGGATAGCCTCGAAGATTATGCCTGGAGAGCATATTATAATTCCTTTCGCAGGAGTAGGTCCTTTTGTGCTTCCTGCCGCAGGGAAAGGGGCGAAAGTATACGCTGTTGAGATAAACCCAGATGCCTGTGCCTGCCTCAAGGAAAATATTCGGATTAACAGGCTCGAAGGACAGGTAACCGTTATTCAGGAGGATTTTAGGAAATTTTTCCATCCTGAGAGAGTTTTTCAGATTTTTAACCCTTCGAAAGCCAACGAAAAACCTGAAACTGATAAAAATGACGAAAATAGCGAAAATTGCACTTTTGACAGGGCTATTGTACCGACCCCTTACGGCATGGATCTCGTCCTTGAAAAGATATTAAAATTTGTAAGAACAGGCGGATACATCCATTTTTACACCTTTAAAGCCGAATCCCAGATTTCGGAACTAATTGAAGGCTATAAAGAAATGGGCCTTGAGGTAGAATTTTACAGGCGCACCGGAAACGTTGCTCCAGGCATCAGCAGGTGGGTTTTTGATCTTATAAAAAAATAGGTGTGAAAAAAGGTGTAGAGATTTTTCATTCATCAGTGATAGAGATCTTCAGTCCTCAAGCCCTATATGCTTCAGGAAATGGTGATAGTGTTCAGGCGGCAGCCGCGAGTAAAATGCCCCTGTTACAACTTCGCTAAGGGAGGGGTGAATATCCATAGCCCGCATGATCGGTGCAGGGCTTCTCAATTCGGTATACATAAGAGGAATTATCTGGTGGATCAGGACTGAGGCATGTGGGCCTATTATATGGGCTCCCAGGATTTTATCCTCCTCCGCATCCAGAATCACCTTTACGAAATAGTCCCTGGCTTCCATAGCCGCTCCTTTAGCAGTATCTTCAAAAAACTTGAGGCCTATAAGGATTCTTTCCTCTCCGTACCTCTCCACGGCTTCCTGCTCTCCCATGCCTACCCCGGCCATCTCAGGATAGGAAAAAACAGCATGAGGCACGGCATGGTAGTCTGTCTTTACTTTTTCTTTCATAATTGCATTGAGATAAACTATCCCGGATTCATAGTTCCCCACATGCTTTAGCAGATATTTTCCATTTGCGTCTCCTAACGCCCAGATATTCGGCTGTGAGGTCTCAAGATACTCATTCACCAGAATCCATCCCTTTTTATCGGTTTTGATTCCGGACCGTTCGGGGTGGAGAATATCGGTATTCGGTACTCTTCCTGTTGCCACGAGGATCTCATCTACAGTGATTTTTACTTCCTGTCCCGAATTTCTCTCCTTCGCAATAACAGTTTTCTGTCCGTTTTCTTCTTTCCTGACCTCTACAGCTTCATGGTTCGTAATAATCTGCATATATTCTGACATCTTTATCAAGGCAAGCCTGGAGATCTCGGGCTCTTCCTGCGGAAGAAATTGGGAGTTTCTCCCTATAACCGTGACTTCGGCTCCCATAGCTGAGAAAAAGTGCCCGTATTCGGCTGCAATGTACCCTCCTCCGAGAATCGCAAGCCTTTTTGGGCATTCCACGAGTCCAAGTACTGTATCGCTTGTGAGGTATCCTGCTTCTTCCAAACCTTTAACAGGCGGGATTGCAGGTCTTGAGCCGGTACAAAGGAAGATCATTTCGGAGTGCAGGGTTTTTTCACCGACTTTAAGGGTATAAGGAGAAATGAACTCCGCGCTTTCATGATAGTAGTCAAAATAAGTGTTTCCGGTCAGACTCTTCCTTATTCTCTCTATATCCTCTCCTACTTTCCTGCGCATCCTTTCCATAATCCCAAGAAAATCGATGTTCTCTATTTCTATCTTAATTCCGAAACGGGTTGCTGTTTCCACTTCCCTGATAAGCTCGGCAGGATAGAGCAGGGTTTTTGAAGGGATACATCCTCTTGTAAGACAGATCCCGCCAGGTTCGTCTTTGTCGATAACGGCAATTCTCATTTCAGGGTTCGAATCAATAATTTGATTAATATAATTCATTGCAGAGCCTGTACCTATAATGATAAGGTCATAATTCTCCATACTCCTCCCCTCACAGCCGAATACGGCTAGCATCTTTGTCGGTTATAATATATTCTATCTCTGGTTATACTTATGGATCAGAATTTTTATTAGATTTTGTGTATACGCCTGGAGATAGATTAGTGTTAGTTTGAGGATTCTGAAAAATAAATGTGAAGCAAAAGTTATTTTGTCAATTGGATTATCTCTAAAAGGCTTAAAGATTTGCTGAGAATTTGCGTAAATTTTTCCTACCACAATATCTAAAACAGATATTTTTAAATTTTAATCCGTATTTTTAAATTATCTCTGAAGGAGAAAAACAACTATCTATTTATAAAGACAAGCCTATTCTATGTAACTTCCCACAAAGAGAAAAAACAGAAGATGTACTATAATGAACAGAGCTGCCCCATCTTTTAAAAACGGGGATTCCTTCCAGGGAATTCCTGTAATGCATATCCTTTACCTCTTGCTTATCCTTATAGCCCCTTTTGCAGGGGTGAATCTCCTTTTTCTCCTATCTATTGCACTTTTTGTAGGAATTCGGTTTTCAGGAAGTATCTTTTCCTGTAGCAGAAGCGTTATCAGCCTTATATTTTCCCTGGTTCTAATGCTTTTTGTTTCCGTAATTTCGGGAGGCTCCTCTTTTACCTATCCTTTTTACATAGTACTTGCCGCTTTTGCGGTTGCAGCTGTAGGAAACCACAGGAGTTATTTTTCCGAAACCGATCCTGTGCCTGATTTTACTGCAAGGCGGAGCAGGATAAAAAAGAGGAGTTTTTCAACACTCTGGAGTTCGGCTTTCCTGGCACTTCGGATTGTTGCCGCATTCCTCGCCGCAAGCTGGATCATCTACTGGCAGGGGCTTCTGGTCTCATACAACCTGGTATTTTTCATAGCTGTAATCGGGGCAGTTACAGGTTCACTTTTCGAGTCAATCCCCTCTAAGATCGATAAGAATATTTCGGTACCCCTGGGTTCAGGAATGACAATGTGGATTTTTGAGGAGTTCAGATACTGGGTGCCTCCTGAAGAAATGGTTGTAGCACTTGCCTTCTCATTTTTCCTGGGCGTGCTGGCTTACAGGGCGAAAATTGCTGATGTTTCTGCCCTTCTGAGCGCCGCACTTCTGGGAGTCCTGATAATCGTTTTTAGCAATCTTTCCTGGTTCCTGCTCCTGCTCACGTTCTTTATTCTCGGAGGCGGATTTACGAGATACAAATATGCTTACAAAGAGTCCATAGGGATTGCCCAGGCTAAAGACGGAATACGGAGTTACGAAAATGTATTCTCAAACAGTACGGCAGCCCTTGTCCTGGCGGTAGCATATGGGGTTTTTCCTGATCACAGCCTTCCTATTATCTATGCTTATATGGGCACGGTTGCGACAGCTACTGGAGATACCCTTGCAAGTGAAATAGGCACAACTGCAAAAGGAAGACCAAGAATGATAACGACCTTGAAGCCTTCTGAGCCCGGAGCTGATGGGGCAGTGTCACTACTCGGTGAATTTGCTGCAATCCTGGGCTCTGCAGTTATAGGGATTCTTGCATACTTACTGGGAATCTCGGACAACTTTATATTAACGGTTCTTATAACTACAGCAGGAGGCTTTTTCGGGACAAATATTGACAGTCTCCTTGGAGCTACTCTTCAGAAAAGAGGGGTACTCTCAAATAGCGGAGTAAACTTCGCAGCAACATTTACAGGGGCAGGAATTTCCGCAGCACTGTACTATCTCATAGCCTGAAGTACTCATTTATATTTTCAGGTACATATCCTTAAGAAAAAGGGTCGTGAGGTATTTCGCTTCTCATTTATTCTAATTTTATTTTTAAGCGTACAGGGAGGTAACCATATGACTGAAACAGGATATAAGGGCAAGAAAGTTCTGCTTGTAATCGCTCAGGAACAGTTCAGGGATGAGGAATGTTTTGTTCCGAAGCAGCTTTTTGAGGCAGCGGGGATAAAAGTTACTGTTGCAGCTGAATCTATGGAAACAGCTAAAGGGATGCTGGGAGGCACAATCAAGCCCGATATAAAAATCTCGGAAGCCAGAATTGACGAATATGATGCAATAGTAATCTCAGGAGGGTCCGGCTCAAGAAAATACCTGTGGGACAACAAAGCGCTACAAACCCTCGTAAAAGAAGCAGATGCCCTTAAAAAGGTGATTTCTGCGATTTGTATCTCCCCTGTTGTGCTGGCAAGAACAGGTATCCTGAAGGGTAAAGAGAGCACGGTTTTCAAAAGCTCGGATACGGTACGCGAACTTGAGGAACATGGAGCTGTCTATCTGGACCGTGATGTAGTGGTTTCAGGGCGCGTGGTTACAGGGCGAGATCCAGCAAGTGCTGATGCATTTGGTAAAGCCGTACTTGAAGCCCTGAGGAAAGTTTAATTCCTTTCTGAAGCCCTGAAAAAAGGTCAATATCCCATTAAGATCTTATATACAGTCTACTTTGCCAAAAAAGCAATTTAAGGTTTTATTTATTCAATTATCGGTGTGCTTGCTATGACAGAGGAACTTGAAGCTATACTGGCCTATCACCAGGCCAGTAAACATAACTTCAAAGCTTATGCGCCTGGGCCTTACCACCTTGATATGCAGATCATGCCAGATCCCTTCCTTAACTATTATGGAACTCGACTTTTAAATCTGGATCTGTGGAGTGACGAGCAGATAAAAACTGAGATTTTTCCTGCTTATGAACAGGCTTTCTCACCTGAGAAACTCAGGGCATCAGAACTGAGTAAAAAATCGATTTCCCAGCTTTTTTTCGACAGCTTTGCAATTTCAGCCTGGAAGGCTGCAGGAGGTACGAAATGGCCTCTCCGCGTCAATCCTTCAAGCGGAAACCTGCATCCTACTGAGGTATACCTGATTTCCGGTCCTGTAAAGGGGTTTCTTAAAAACCCTTCGGTCTGCCATTATGCTCCTCTGCCTCATGCCCTTGAACTCAGAGCCGAATTCTCCCAGGAGACCTGGGAAATGCTAAGGTCAGGCTTTCCTGAAGGTACTATTTTCGTGGGTCTAACCTCAATTTACTGGCGGGTTTCCTGGAAATATGGGCTCAGGGCCTTCAGATATGCACAGCATGATATAGGGCATGCGATTGCTGCCCTGACATTTGCTGCTGCCGGTCTTGGCTGGAAAACAAGCATTCTCGCAGACATGGGTTCGAAAGAGATAGCAACACTTCTCGGTATATCCAGAGACAAAGGTCACGAAAAGCAGGAACCTGCCTGTATTCTTGCGGTCTATCCGGCAGGAAAAACCTGCACCAGAGGCAGGCTTTCTTCCGAGGTTATTTCAGCTTTTAAAAACCTTTCCTGGGAAGGCGTCCCTAACAGCTTAAGCCCGAAGCATGTTGAATGGGTGGGTATTGAAAAAGCTGCTCTGGCAGCTCAGAAAAATGGAACCGATTACCTGGAGAAAAAAGGGGAAATGGAGTCCGGTACACAGACCGTTTCATCCCTTAAACCCAGCAATTTTGAGGCTCATTCTGATTTTGAGACCGTTCCCCTGCGCAGCATTATTCGTGGAAGGAGAAGCGCTATCGAAATGGATAACAGCGCATACATGGAAAAAGAGACATTTTATGCGATGCTGCAAAAAACCCTTCCTCAGAATAACCCGATTTTCAATTCCCTCGCCTTTGGTCCTTTCACTCACCTTCTGCTTTTCGTAAACCGGGTAAAAAGTCTTTTTCCTGGACTTTATATCTTCCTTCACAAACCCGAAGAAAAAGAGAACTTTAAAGCTGCCATCAGACCGGACTTTTTATGGGAAAAGCCGAAAGATTGCCCATCTGACCTTGAGCTCTATATGCTTATGGAAGAAACCTTACATTATTATGCAGCCCAGCTTTCCTGCGCCCAGCGAAAAGCCGCAGATGCCTGTTTCACTGTCTGCATGCTTTCGGAATTCGAAAAGCCTCTGAACAGGTTTGGTGCCTGGATATATCCATACCTTTTCTGGGAATGCGGAGTTCTGGGGCAGCTTCTTTACCTTGAAGCCGAAGCAAATGGTTTAAGGGGCTGCGGGATAGGGTGTTTCTTTGATGACCCTCTGCATGAAACCATAGGGCTTAAAGGGCTTGAATATCAGGACTTTTATCACTTTGCTGTAGGTTATCCGCTTCCGGAAATCGGCGTTATAACCCTTCCAGCATATGAAGAGTAACTTTTTCTCTTTTCTGCTTTTTTATCCCTTTTTCTGTTCTTTGCCTTCTTTGCTTCTTCTTCTCAAGCTTCTCCTTCTTACAATTCCTGGCTGGGAAGGCAGGGCAGGTATCTCACATCCTGATGTCAGATCACATTCTATTACAATTCCGCGCAGCAGCCGACCCAGAATATCCGAACCAGTTATAATCCTTTTTTCCTTGCCCCAGTAAAGAATAAGATCCTGATCGATTACATCATCCTCAGGATACTGAGGATATACCTTAAACTGGCGAATCACTTTTTCAAGCCTGGTCTTAGGGGATTTTACCACAACCGGGAAATGGCAATAAGAAAGTGGGATGAACGGGCCTTTCTTATAGACCGCATCCCTCAGGAAACCATCCGCATCAAGCACCATGACAGGCTCATCCTGTGGGTTGGTAATTATTACCCATTTCTTCCCGGATGCTTCGATTCTTTGCAGAAAAGGATCATTCGGTTCCCTTTTGAAAGCAGGAAACACCGGGCGGTTGTTTTCGACCGGGAGAGAAATTATGCTTCTCTCGTCTATTATTGAACCCTCATCGGAAATGCTGACGTCGTCTATGGAAAGAAAGTTCAGGGCTCCTATTCCTTCAAATGTGCCTATATCTGTCCTTCCTGACTCGATATGTTTTTCGAGCATGATCCGCATAGACTGCTCCTTAAATAGCTCAAGCTTTTCCCTGCCCAGCCACCAGTCAAGAATAAGGGCTGTAGGCTTGGCTACCGGATAGAGCAGCATCTGGTAGAAGCGGATTAGAGGGGTCAGCTTTGCTCCGAGTGACAGGGCGTTCCTGGAAAAATACGCCTGTGGCGCAATCTCACCGAAGCAGGTGATCCCGAAGGTAGAGAAAAGGAATGCCGAAGCCCCTGTCAGCACGGAATCCGTAAGCAGGGCAATCAGGACATTTACGCCTACATTCCCCCAGAGCAGTGTAGTAAGCAGGAAATTAGAGTCCCGCCTGATCTGCAGGATTTTGATAGCCTCCTTATTATCTGCCTCGGCCTCGATCTCAAGCCTGAGTCTCCCAAATCCAAAAACCCCGATCGTCATGCCGGAGAAGATGGCAGACTGCAGAAGACAGATAAAAATAAGTATCCATATAATAATTTCATTCATTGTGAGTCTATAACCTCTATAAGCTTCGTACAGAAGTAATTCAGAAACTTAATCTGTTGCCGTTTAACGATTTAATTGTAATTGTTCAATGGGTTAATCTGTCAATGATTAATTGTTTAATCTATTAATAACAGTGGATAATTGTTTAATCTATTAATAACAGCGGGTAATTGTTTAATCTATTAATAACTTTAATAGGGACATAATTTAATAACCAGTCTCTCATTCATTCCATTATATACAGTTTTAACGGATTAATTCCTAATTTTATATATTTAACCTGATCGCCGTCATTCTTTAGCCTTACTTTCTTACCTGGTCTGAACCATTAAATTCCTGTAAATCTGATGCATTTTGACAGACTGCCGAAACAGTAAGTTATACTGAATCGTCGACCGGTCAACCATGCTGAGGAAAAGTATTATAAGGAGTATTAACCTGAAAAACCTTATCCTTTACAGAATAGATTATGATATTTCTGACACTGCAGGCTGCAATAATTACTCTTCTGATCAGTGATATAAATGGAAAAAGAAACAAATAACGCCAGATCACTTCCTGAAGTCCCCGAGATCTGCCACACCCCTGATGTTCCTGTTGTCGGCACGGAAAAGCGGATTGTACTCCTTATTGCGATACTTGCAGGATTTATCACTCCTTTTGACGGTTCGGCAGTAAATATTGCCCTGCCTGTACTGGGAGCCGAATTTCACATGGATGCTATTGCTCTCTCCTGGGTTGCGACAGCATATCTCCTTTCTTCAGCACTGTTTCTTGTCCCGCTCGGAAAAATCGCAGACATTTACGGAAGGAAAAAAATTTTTCTCTATGGTATTGCAGTTTTCAGCCTTTCATCTTTAATTATGACCATGGTCTCCTCAACTGAAATGCTGATCGGAGTGCGGGTTTTCCAGGGTATAGGAAGTGCCATGATTTTCGGGACAGGCGTCGCTATAGTTACCTCGGTCTTTCCGCCAGGTGAGCGCGGAAAAGCTATTGGTATCTATGTTACTGCAGTTTATGTCGGGCTTTCCATAGGTCCCTTACTGGGAGGAGCGATGACGCAGTATCTTGGCTGGAGGAGTATCTTTTTCGTAAATGTCCCTATAGGCATTATAACAATTCTGCTGATCCTTTGGAAGATTAAAGGCGAATGGGCTGAGTGTAAAGGAGAAAAGTTCGACCTCGTAGGATCAGTCATATACGGTGCAGCGATAGTTGCAGTCATGTACGGTTTCTCTGTTCTCCCTGACTTTCAAGGAGCTGCCCTGATAGCCGCAGGAATTCTTGGAATTATAATTTTTGCCCTGTGCGAGATGAGAACACCTTCTCCCGTTCTTGATATTTCTCTTCTGACAAAAAACCGAATCTTTGCCTTTTCGAACCTATCTGCGCTCATCAATTATAGCGCGACCTTCGCAGTAACCTTTCTCCTGAGCCTCGACCTGCAGTACACTAAAGGTTTTACTCCTGCCCATGCCGGGACTATCCTGATAGTGCAGCCAGTTGTCATGGCTATGGTTTCACCAGTTGCCGGTCGGCTCTCGGACAGGGTTGAGCCTCGAATTGTTGCATCGGCAGGAATGACATTTACAGCAATTGGGCTCTTCCTTCTAATTTTCCTTACAGATACAACTCCTATCTGGTACCTGATTGTCATTCTGATTGTCCTGGGTGTAGGTTTCGGGCTCTTTTCATCCCCAAATACGAATGCGATCATGAGCTCGGTAGATAAAAGATACTATGGCGTCGCATCAGGGATGAACGGGACTATGCGGCTCCTTGGCCAGATGCTCTCAATGGGTATTGCAATGATGATCTTTGCGATTGTTATCGGTCCTGTAGAGATCACGCCCGAATATTACTCCCAGTTCATTTTAAGCCTGCACTATGCGTTTATCCTGTTTACGGCTTTCTGCATTATTGGCATATTCACATCCCTTGTGAGAGGAAAGAGGAAGCATGTAACTCATGCAGGAATGCCTGAAAAGGGCAAAAGATAATAGGTAATCCCTTCTAATTCACTTAATTAAGGTGATAATCATGAAAGTCCTTGGAATTAGTGCAAGTCCGAGAGGAAATGAGAGCAACACCCTTCAACTGGTAAAGTCTGTGATCAAAGGTGCCGAATCCGAAGGTGCGGAAGTCGAACTGATAGACCTCTACACACTTAAGATAGAATACTGCACAGGGTGCGGAGCCTGTTATGCGACAGGAGAGTGCCCCCTGATCGATGATTTTGAGGAGCTTCTTGACAGAATCATGAATTCCGATGGAATTGTTTTTGGAGCTCCGAATTATATTAACTCGGTCCCGGCGCCTATGAAAGCCTTCTTCGATCGGCTTTCGGACGTTATCCACTGTCAGATGCTATCCGGAAAGTTCGGTTGCTCCGTATCCACGGGAGGAGGTACTGCGGATGTGGTCGTAGATTACATGAATAGTGTGCTCATGACTCTTGGAGTTACTGTTGTCGGAGGTCTTGGCGTTGTAATGGCAGGAAACCCGGCTGCATCCCAGCAGGCTGCGGGATCTGCTGAGGAGCTTGGTAAGAAGTTGGTAAAGTCAATCCGCGGAGAAATAAAATATCCGGAGCAGGATGAACAGCATCGTCAGAATGTAGAATATTTTTGCCGGCTTGCCCAATCCAATAAAGAGCGTTTTGCCCATGACTACGACTGGTACGTACGGATGGGTCTTATAAAGTAAGAATCAGCCGGATACCTGCAGATCTCAAGCCTGAAATCTTACCGGAAAATCGGTGTTTAAGTTGAGTGCGAAACACGGAAAGCTAGTATAAATCAGCTCTAAATTGGAAAGCAGGCAGGAAATTTACCTGCTTTCCTGTTATTTTTAATGCTCAAAATATAAGATCCTATTGCTAACTTTCTGTCCGGCAATTTGCCTGTACTCTTGATAGAATGTCCAAATTTTATATACTTTGGTCTATATTTTCTCATAAGTAATTTACAAAACCTGCAATATTTACAAAAACCTGCAGTTTGTTATGGCTTAACTGCCAGCAGGCGGAAGATATTCGCTTCGAGGCAAAGTACTCATAGGCGTACTGCCATAACTTTATTGTAGCCGGGGGTTATTTAATGGATGTATCTAATCTAAGTAAGGAGCAAGGAGAACACATTCCTGGAATCGACAGGGGTAAGGTTGTAATGTACGGTCTCAGTACCTGTGTATGGTGCAAGAGAACAAAGAAACTGCTTACCGATCTTGGTGTGGAATTTGAATTTATATACGTGGATAAGCTTGAGGGAAAGCAGGAAGCCCAGGCTGTCGAGGAAGTAAAACGCTTCAATCCTTCAACTTCCTTCCCAACAACTGTTATAAACGGGGAGAAAGCTATCGTGGGTTTTAAAGAAAAGGAAATCCGCGAAGCCCTTGGCTTTTAAGGAGGAAGTTAAGCTGAAACAGAGCTGAAAAAAAAGTCTTTGGTAAGACTTTTTTAGAAAAACTTCATTAAAATCTATTGTTTTCCAAGAAATTTTAATTATAAGGGGATGTTGGGCTGAAAAAGGAAGAAGCTGCCGAAGAAGGTATAACAGATGAGCTTGTGGACAAAGTCTACAGGCGTTTGAATAACCAAGTAGAAGCGTCGGGATATCACCTCAATCCTGATGTCGAGTTTACAAAAGATCTTGTATGGGGGCTGCTCATCAACGAGCGGAGATACGGCTACTGGTCCTGCCCGTGCCGGCTTTCTGCCAATAATCTGGAAGAAGACTTGGACATTGTCTGTCCATGCTACTATCGAGATCCCGATCTGAACGACTATGGAGCCTGTTACTGTGCGCTCTATGTTTCAGACGAGGTCATCCGGGGAGAAAGAAGCGTAGAACCGGTTCCAGAAAGGCGCCCTCCCAAAGAGCAGAGAGATATTGAAAGAGAAGAAGAAAAGAAAAGAGCCGAGATGATAGAAAATATGGAATTCACAGGAAAACTTTCAAAGCCAGTATGGAGATGCAAGGTCTGCGGATACCTCTCTGCCATGGACGAACCGCCTGGAGTCTGTCCGATTTGTAAAGCCAGAAAGGAAAGATTTGAACGGTTTATGTAAGGTTCAGTAAATTTTTCCTTTACTATTTCCACTTTTACTTACTTTTTTAATCTGAAGATGTTTTTTGAATTGAATTTTTCTAAATTGTGTATTATTGCCTGGAAGGTTCATTAGAAATGCCAGAAACGGCTCAATACTATCAGCCTGAAACATCATCGGCTGTCCTAGTGCCGAGTTGGCACAATGGAAAAATTGTCTGGCTTTTCAGAAAAGATATCTGACCTGAATACACTTTATCCAAACTTAAAAATCCTCTGGAGAAAGTAGAAAAGTACTTGTATTATCTAAAGGATATCGTAATAAAAAATTAAGGAGACGTTAAAATACCAGATCCGTCTGAATTATTACCTTTTTTTCCGGCAGATCCGGCGGATCAATTTTCATTATTTACAGTCCTGTTAATACTCGTTTTAATTGTATCTTACCGGTTATGGTCAAAGAATACAGATAAAATTATTTCTTCTTTTACTTTATTCAGTTCAGGTTTCTTAATAATATTTTTACTTTTAAGCTCATTTTATTGTTTATGGAGTCTTTTATCGCCTTTTTTTCCAGATGATCCGGCGCATCAATTTGTAACACTGGCAATAACAGTAATACTTCTTGCATTTCTCTGGTTTTCACCAGAACTTCCAGATGAAAACACCTCTTTCTTGAATTCGTTCATTTATTTTTATTTGATAATGTTTTTAATTGTGAGCTCAGTTTATTGTTTATGGCGTCTGGTATTGCCAGTTTATTCAATCAATTTTTTCCACTTCTATAGCTTTTTCACTCTAATTTTGATTCTACTTGAGAAATTGAATTCATACTTAAAGAAATCGAAGGATTAAACGAAGGCATATAAAACTAACAAGTCAGGTTCAAACATAACTTTTGGAAAAACTAATCAAGTGCTACCGAATAAGAATAAAGGTGAAAGTACAGAGTAATGCTATCCTATAACCATCCTCTCACTTCCTTAAATGAAACCAGGATATTATTACGGCTGCACCAAGCGCTGTAATTGTAACCGAAACAAATGTAAAACCGCAGTTAACTTTACCGCTATTTTTGTTAGAAAAATTCGAGCCGCTAACTGGCGAAATCCTGGTATCCTCCGCAATTCCACTTGCGCTTGTTAGACCGCCACGGTTTGTACTTATCGATGACCCTGTATCATCCACAAAAGCTTCAAACTTATATTCGTCATTATATCCGCCGGTATAAGTCCAGTCAATAAAACCAGTCTCATTACTTACCACGACTTCATAATCCACGCCATCTCTGAGTATTCGGATCTCATTATTTGCTGGAAAATCCCCGATTATATGCCGCGTTTTGGTATCATGTGCTTCCGAGGATTCTTTCCATACTTTCTTCGTTTCATCCCACTGCGTAACGGTAATATTTATTTCGCCCGATGTGGGAAATGGGTGAGAATGTCGAACCCGTAGTGGTAAACGTAATATTTTCATCTGCCTGTGCCACACCCGCGGTTCCAGTTAATGCGATCAGTATAAGCAAAATATTTGTTACTTTCATTCTTACGCCCCATGTACAGTGCTTGCTGTAACAACCGTACTGAGATTGATTCCAGTATCCGAGATAATGCCCGGCTATCACTGGAAATCTGTAACCGTTATACTATTATCACTTCATAATTAAAATATATATTTTCAGGAGTCAGGCTCGTCTTCCACTGGTTCTATTCTTATTTGTCACTGTTCGGCATTTTGCGAACGATCCGCCCTCCTGCCGCAAATTTTCTCTGAATGTACAATTTTCCCGGTTGCTGAGCGTGTTTATCTTTTGAATCTAAAAAACTTCTGTAAGCCTGTAGATTTATAAGGTGAATCTAACTAAATTATATGCATTGAAAATTATATATCCATTTAATTAACAATTATTAACCGGGAAGTTAAGCTGCTATAAAGACATTAGCAGTCGGGGGATTTCATGGAAACGATGTTTTCAATTATTGCAATGGGTTATCCAGCAGAGGAAAAATCAGGCAGGCTGAGGTATGATACTTCTAGAATCCACACTAATTCGGGGTAATTATCTGGAGTTCATTGAAGCTCCTGAGAAGATTAGTGCTCCATCCAGCTTCAAGTTGGAAAGGTTATCTATGTTACTGGAACGAATTTAAAATACTGAAAAGCTGCTTAATCTATATTCACCTTGATTTTCGCTGGAGCCTTCTTAACTTTTATTCAAAGCTTGAAATTTTATGTTAAACCTCTTATAATTTCTGGGAATCTTCTTTGATGAAACAGGACAATTAAATGGAAAATTAAGAGATATTTAGTAAAGAGGGATGATTTATGAAAAAGACACTGGTACCAGGTTTTATTTTATTTATAATTCTTTTTGCTGCACTGCCTTACTCAGCAGGAGCTGCCGATGAAAATCTTCTTAAACATACAAGCTCAGGAAACGCTTTTGGAGGTGGAGAGAACCTTCAGATTGACGAGGACATCCAGGGAGATCTGGTGCTTGCAGGCTCCCGGCTTGAGATAAACGGGAATACCGGAGACGATTTCATAGGTGCGGGCGGGCAGCTAATTGTTAACGGTAACGTTTCGGGAAATATTATCGCAGCCGGAGGCATGATCCGGGTTAACGGGAATGTAGGCGGAGATATAGCAGTGGCAGGCGGTCAGATTTTTCTTTCCCGGGATAGCGTTGTCGAGGGGGATCTTCTGCTTGGCGGAGGGGAAATAACGCTTGATGGAACCGTTAACGGAAACGGGGATATCTCAGCAGATACTTTAAGAACCGGAGATGACTTCAAGCTTGGAGGAGATTTAAGACTGCAAGCTCAGAATTACCCCTCCGATCTGGATGATAAAGTAGGCGGAAACCTCAACATTACTCAGGTAAATGCAACCGAAGAGCAATATGCAGGTGCCGCCGGAGGGTTTAGCGTTTTATCGTTTATTATAAGGTTGCTTGCAGCCCTTGTCCTGGGTCTGGTTCTTATATACCTTTTCCCGGGTTTTGTAAGAGGGGTTGCAAATCTTGTAAAAGATTCACCTTTGAAAACTGCACTACTGGGTTTTCTGGCTTTGATTTTCCTTCCTGTACTTGCGGTAATCCTGCTTATTACCATACTCGGGTGGAGCCTCTCAGTTCTGATAATCCTGCTTCTAGTGCTTGCAGTTCTCATTGCGACAATACCTGTTAAATTGCTTGCAGGTGAGCTCATCTATAATAAAATCTTAAAAAAGGAAGCCGGAGAAATAGTATATTATCTTGTCGGTGCAGTTGTGTTTGCAATTTTATATGAAATTCCCATTGTGGGATGGCTAATAGGTTTTATTGCACTCATTATCGGGTTGGGGGCGATAATAGCTTGGCTTGCGATTCGCGCAAGGTCGATAGGTTAAAATACGCTAAAAAGTTAAACTGGCGGATTTTCTAAGCAGGCGAAAAATTGGAGATCTGGAAAAATTAAGAAAACTGGAATTCAGGAAAAAATTAAAGATGGGAAGGAATTTTCAGGAAAGGACTTCCTCCCTGTACTTTTCCATTCCCATCCTCTCAAGAAGATCTCCAAACCTTTCACCGTCAAGCCCTTCTCTCCTGTAATACTCAAAGGTTTTCTCAAGGACTGAAAAAAGCTGCTCCTCATCTGCAAGTTCAAGAAGTTTAATCCCTTGCATGGGCTGGCGTCCTGCCTTTCCTCCAACAAAAATCGTGCATCCGATTTTTCCTGCTCTCAGGGCATCTTTCCGGCAGGCAGCAATACAAGCTCCGCAGAGAATACATTTTTTAGTATTTATAAAGGCTTTATCTTCCAGGACTTTTATTGCTCCAACCTTACACGCTTTCTCGCAGAGCTTACAACCGACACAATTCTCTCCAAGAATTTCGGGCTTCACATTGCCCATGATTCCAAAATCGTTTTCCTGAGGTCTTACACAGGCTGAAGGGCATCCTGTTACTGCAATCTTTAACTTTTTAGGGACAGCTTCTCCAAAGTATTTTTCATCTATCTTGCATGCCAGGTTCTCGCAGTCGATCAAGCCATTTCTGCAGACCCTATCTCCCTGACAGGCGACAACTGCTCTTACCCTTTTTCCGGCAGAGCCTGCTGAAATGCCCTGTTTCTCAAGTTCATTTCTTGCTGCTTCAGTATCTTCAAGTTTAACAAAAGGTATCTCAATCTGTTGCCTTGATGTTATGTGAATATAGCCAGAACCATATTTTTCGGCTGCATCTGCAATTGCCCGCAGTTTTTTGGCGTCCAGATTCCCACTCACTACCTTCAGCCGCATTGAAAACATATTTTCCTGCCTCTGAGGTAGAAATCCCTTGCTTTTAAGTAAGGACACATCTATTTTTTTTCCACTCATATAAAATCACTTATTACAAAAGCAACTCTTCTTGATATATATAAGTATTTTATATCATCTGTTTTTTAATAGATTGCAGCTTTTGCCCGACTTCGTAATCTGGGAAATTTGGAAGCACATCTAACCCAGGAAAACAAATCATTTGGATCGGGTAAGTCAAGATAACTTGATCACTAATAAAAGAGGTAAAGTCCAGTCAAGAAAAAACATTAAACTGCAAAAGTACCATATAAAGTCCTGTTCCTGTGAAGATACTAAGCATGGCATTTCTTTTCCAGAAGTGCAGCCCGGCAACAACACCCATGGTAAATAATTCAGAAATCCCATACTGAGCTGAGAGCCATTGCATATCTTTCAGGCAGTAAATTACAGGCAATAGGAGAATCATAGGAGGGAGGTTTTCCTCAATGACCGGGAGCATTTCTGGCGGTTCTCTTGAGCTGAAAAACAGGAATGTAAGAGCTCTCGTTGCAAAGTTTGCAAGCGCTATGACCGCAACGGCTACAAGCAAGCCTGTAAAATGCATGCCTGAGATTAAGGAGCTGGGAAGTTATGCCCAGACTCCAGGCTGCTGTGCATTGATTTGCTCAGACTAAGGGGAATAAGCCTCAGCCTGTTTTTTTCAGGGTTACTCCCGGGAAGTCCCTCGCTTTTTCTCTAAAAGTTCCCATAATTTTTCACATTCACCTGCTGTCAGCCCGATTTGCTTGATAAGGTATTCTTCCGTTTTCTTATTCCTTACCGTATCTTTTATCAAATGGCTTATCGTATCCCTATGGTGCCCTGTCACCCGTTCAATACTTCGTATCCCATTTTTTTCCAGAAAAAGCCGATATATCAACCTTATTTCATCTCCGGGCAGATGCTTACGGTAAACGGGAGTACCCACAGTCTCCATAAAGAATTTTTCGCAATGTTTACAGTAGTATCTCTGGTGTCCGGTCTTATACTTTCCCCGCTTTATAACAGCTTTCCCTTCCGCTCTCAGGTAATACTCACATTCGGGATTTGGGCATAGAACCTCATTTAAGTTTTCAACTGACATAATATAATCAATATGTTGTAACTTCAATAATATATTTATTTTGCTCGCTTGAACTCAGATGCTATATTCCACACAGATTATTAAGCACAAAGACAATCGTTATTCAAAAAATTATGATCGGATAATGGTATAATACACCAATATTATCACATAATATTTATTATTTATGAGAATTGGAGGGAAAAGGAAATATAAGTTTGATAAATTCACTGATCAAACTTGATTATTACCTTTGTATAGCCGTCCATGCGTTGAGAAAATTCTTATAGGCGTCAGGCACATCTTCAATGGAGATTCTGTAGCTAACTATAGAGCCCGGACTTGCCGCTCCTGCAATTATCATGTCTCTGAGCATCAAGATAACTTTCTTGACCGAAGTCTTGCCTGTTCCAACGGTCAAGCCTTTTTCCCACAGCTGTCCAAATGGCAGGAGCTATTCTCCTTTTTTTGCATGTCCATCGACTCCCCTGGGGTCATCCGCCGTATAAGCCCCTATAACTCGAGACTGCCTGTTGGGTTGACCAACCTTAAGAGAGCATTTCATTTATCACCTGAGTCGGGTTTTCTTTTGAGGATCTTCCCGGTTTCTTGCATGATAGCCGACCGCATCTATGCCTGACATGACACCTTCATTTTTTCCTCGCCCGGCAGAAGTGACTGCACAATTGTTGGGTTCATAGCCCTTACCATCTGGATCATGGCTACAGGATCACTTCTTGTAATGTCACTAGGAACCCCTGTACTTTCAGTCAGGTTTTTTACACCTGATATAATTTCCTGGATTCTTCTCTCTCCGGGTATCAGCCTATCTACAGCCGAATACTGAGACCTTAACGCTTCAATCTGGACTACAGGATAATTTACGGTAAAAAACCCAGTCAGACCTTGGCACCAGAAACCGTACCTTAAATTGAATGTGTACCGGGCATTACATCTGCTGAGAGGATTAAATCAAAAGAAATATACGCTTTAAGAGTAACACAGGACAGATGAAGTCCCTTAAATGACGCATAAAATAATCTGCAGATTGTATGGAAAAAATTTAAACAGTAGCCACAAATATCAGAATTAGAATAACACCGGTAACTGAAATGGTAACAATAATTAGAATATTTATGCTATTTAAGAAAAATAAATGTGAATATTTAACCAGTAAAAATCTGCCGAGGGAAGTTAATTGGTAAGCCAAGCATATAAAAACTTACTTAGATTGTTTGAAAGCTTAGAGAATAGGCGTCCATATGACAGATTAAGAAAAATGTTAATTGTTTCACTGGCTATCTTTTTAATAGTAGGTCTTACAGTAATAATAGCAGGATTTTGTGGTGTAAAACCTCCGAGCTACCAGCAGGGATACAAAGACGGCTATCGGGACAGCTACCAGGCTGCCTTTGAAGGTAAGCATTATAATGTCAAAGATGGCCTGAATGAAAGCCGCATCTACAGCGACGGCTACAGAAACGGCTATGATGAGGGTTATCCTGACGGGCAAGCAGACCGGGTAATCTACCAGGAAAGTGCAGCCGCTCAGAAATACGAAGTTAGCCAGTCCTCAAAAACCAGCCAGAATAATGAAACCAGTCTGAGTCACGAGACTGACAACGATCATGAAACTATTCAGGGCAACGAGACCACCCGAAACGGCAGAACCAACAAATCCCGTGAAATCAACTACCTGAGCGATGATTAAGGTTAATAACATTATAACTCAGAAAAGAAGTGCCTATACCTTTTTCCCCGCATTTCGCTTAATTTATGCCCTTTAAAAACGTGCAACCATAGAGAAAGCTATAGCCCGGGATGTTTGTCTAAGACTGAAAGGATTTATTAATCTCACTTACTAATATTGTTTCCATGCCTGTAGAAACAAGGGAAATTACAGTTACTGGAAAAGAGGATTGCGGGATTGTTGATATTACCAAAATGGTCTCAGAAGAGGTCAGGAAATCAAAAATAAACAGCGGGATAGTTACGCTCTTTTGCATCGGGTCAACAGGAGCAATAACTACAATGGAGTTTGAGCCCAATCTCTCAAAAGACGTTTCTGAAACCCTTGATAAGCTAATCCCTCTGGATGAGGATTACCATCACCATAAAACCTGGGGGGATTATAATGGAGGATCTCACTTAAGAGCCCTGCTTGTAGGCCCAGGCCTTACGGTCCCTTTCGTTGAAAAAAATCTGACCCTCGGAACCTGGCAGCAGATCGTATATATTAATTTTGATAGGATTGAGAAGGTAAGAAAAATTGTGCTGCAAATTATAGGTGAATTTTAAAAGCTTTTTGTTTCTAAAAAAGAGACCTTTTAAGTGATTTTTTATTAAAAATTTCGAAAATATTTATTTCCTTAAGAAAGCATTTTTAGAGCCGATCTGTTCTAAGTTTTCATAAGTTTCCCAGGCTGCGGAGAACTTTAGAAGAAATAGCAATTCCGATGCAACTGTCAAACATTACCGAGGATATAAGCCCTATTACCTTCCCTGCCTGCAGGATAGGAGAGCCACTATCTCCTGATTCCGGCATATCAAGGCACCTAAAGCCCAGATAAAGCAGTGAAGCTCCGGCATTGACCACCCTGCACCGGACAATATGAATATCATTGACAAGAAAAGCTTCCTCCAGTTCAGTTGCACTGCCAAGCTCGGTAATTTTAACAGGATGTCCATAAGGAAGTTTTATCAGGGCAAGGTCATAAGCTTTCAGAACATTCGTAACAGCAACTTCCATCCCGTTCACTATCAAATTGTCTCCTTCCCCTCGAAAGATATGAGAAGCCGTGACCATATAAGGCAGCCCTTTGATTAAAATAACGGCGCCAACAATACAGCGTTTTCCCTTATAGAAAAAAGAACTGCCTGCTTTTATCATAGATCTTTCATCAATCTGCTAATTTTGATTAATCAATCTGCTGATTTTGATTAGATTTATTATATGGAATTTATCATATTTATGTTAAATTACGCTCTATTTACGTTTAAAGAACTTTAGAAGATTGCATTCTCAGAAATAAGACATGAAGTCTGCGTATTTCCTGGAGTATTTATCTTCAAAGGTATCGCATCTTGTCTGGCTCATTTTTATTATTCAGCTCGTCTCCAGCCTCCTGACTGAAGAGTTTGATCTTAATTTCCCTTTTGATCCAGTATGGATAAGTGCCATAGATAGGAAACTATCCTGGTTTACCCTGAAGGCTTCAAGGATTTCCGAGCCCTCAACACATCCTCGGTTATTGAACCTTTCAGCCTGGAGATTGATGTTACAAAAAATGAGACTTCGTAATCACAGAGCTATGCTGTTCCTTAAAATTAGCTGAGAAGTAGATGGTAGGGTCGAGTCCCTATTCGTCCCTACCTGCAATCCAACCCAAAGATTAAGAGGGAACCCTATGACTCTTAATCTGAAATATATAATAGTATAATCACATATATCATTTTTGGTGTGAAAAATTAGCTGCATTTTAAATTTTAATAATATTAAAAATTTTGATCCAATAAAAAAATTCAATCTTAAAATATTTTTAAATATGAAACTATTTTTTACATAATAAATTTAAAATAAAATATAATACTTAGTAGATTCTGGAGTGGAGGATTAAGGGAATAAAGTGGGGGATATCATCAATATAAAAAGATTGCCTGGAGGTTACTGATCCTTCTTCGAACAAGCGGCAAGGGAGAATAATCTCGGAGAAACTGTATTGGGGGAGTACAGTGAAAGAATGAAGTGCCTCCAGGCTACTTCTAATGACTGTTTTTCTCTGTTTTCTATCTTTTAGTTTTCTGTTCTGACCTATGTTGAAATCAATATTCTTATTAAATATTTAAAGATCCAGAGCTTTGCTTGATAAGCTGAATTTATTTTCATTAGTGATTTTTCTTACAAAGGCTTTCTGAAGCGCAGAAAATTCAATTCCTGACAATAAAGACACATTTCCTGATTATCATCCTTTTTAGAAAGAAATATGAAAGAGATAAGAAATATAAAAAGAGATATTAAATGAGAAGCTTAACAGCAAAAAAGTAAACGGAGAGCCTTTTCAAATTTGTTAGCTTTCATATTTAGCTCTCATATGTTACGCCGAATGTCAGAAAGGCTATTATATTTTTTCAGTCGATTTTATTGAATTTGGATGGAGACGCCCCGCAAATTGGACAGTTCCCCTGAGGTTCCCCTTCTAAAGTATATCCACAGACGCTGCAGACGTAGTAATCAACCTCTTCATTCTGCCCGATTTCGTTCAGGGCTTTCTCATATAGTGCGGCATGGATCCTTTCCACTTTGTTTGCCACTTCAAAGCTCCAGAGGGCTCTTTTGTCCCCTTCCTTCTTCGCATCCTCTATAAATTCTGGATACATCTTCGTAAATTCGTATGTTTCGCCGCTAATAGCATCTTTGAGGTTGTCCATTGTGGTTCCAACCCCTCCCATCCGCTGAAAATGATTGAGAGCATGGACTGTTTCAGCAGCAGCAGCGGCTCTGAAGAGTTTAGCTATCTGATGATAGCCTTCTTCATCGGCTTTTTTCGCAAAGGCAAGGTATGTTCTGTTTGCCATTGATTCGCCGGTAAATGCAGCTTTAAGATTATCTTTAGAACTCATACATATCTCCCCTTATTAATTAAGATCTTTTCTCATCTTATTTACTTATGTCATGTATATCAGTTTAGCGCCCGGAAAGGCTAGTATTAAATTATCAGAGATCTGTTGTGCTATGCAATATTATTAGTCATTTGCAAAACATCTGGGTATATTCGGGTATTCTACAAAGCCAATATGAGCGGAAAGAAACTGAAGAGAGCAGGCTGAGATTTGAGGAAGCACAAAGAAAAGAAATTCACCACAGGATAAAAAATCTTGAACAAATTCATCTGAACATGGATACCGCAGTTCCTCTTGGGAATATTGCCGCTGAAATGATTTCTAATGCTCTGAAACATGCTTTTTCGGCTGGGATTGAAGGAAAAATTACCATTTTTCTTTGCAAAAAGGAAAATTATAAGAAATATCTTAAAAAATCTGGAGACTTCAGAACAGATTCTAAATGTCAAGGCATAAAAAACTCACAAGTTTTATTTGCTATAAAAGATAATGGAAAGGGCTTTCCCAAGGAAATTGATTTTAAAAACACAAATTCTCTCGGTCTTCAAATTGTAACTACGCTTGTTGAGCAGATAAACGGATGTATTGAGCTAAAAAGCGATCATGGTACAGAATTTGCGATCTGGTTTTGTAATGATAGACATGTATCATGAAAAGTAATCTTAGTTTACAACATAATTTACCTTCAAATTCATACTTTTTGAGACATAATTCATACTTTATGAGACATAGTTCATACCTTTTGAGACATTTTTGTAATATAAAAAACCTGATTTTTTGTTATATAATTACTATTTAAGTTAGAAACTTTTAGAATAGATAAAAATTATTCTTCTCACGACAACTTTTTGATAAAAGCCTTATTTTTGTTAAAGCAACTTGTTAAAAAAGAAATTATCTTTTGACTAAGAGATTATCTTTTGACTAAGAGTATCCTCTTAGAAAAATATTTTTACGTAACTCTTACAATTGCATTACATTTTATTGATATTATTTAGTCCTGCATAATTGCGCTGCATTTTATTGATATTATTTAGTCCTGCAAATTAGATCTTAAGTTCAAGTAAGTCCTGCTCTATAATGAACCTGAAATATTTTACGTTAAACAATTTTTTGCTTTGATATAATTTTTGATATCATTTATTTAATATATTTTTATGAATTACTATGTGTTGGAGTTGGAGTAAAGCAAAAGAATTTCCCGTAGAATGCTATCTAGAATTTTAAGGAGTTTTATTCATGAGATATCTAAAAACATGTCCAAAATGCCAGGCTAACCTGAAATTACACTCAGACGGTGAGACACAATATTGTAATATTTGCAGTTACTGGACAAAAACCGGCACTGCAAGACTCGATTCAATAATGATTTACGGATAAGAAATCTACATAAAGAATCATAAGATGAGGGGGAGAAATATGGAATACGAACTTGAGGAAGTCGAAAGAGATTATATCGAATTTAGAAAAGAAATGGGAGAGGAGTAAACACTCTCCATTTTCATTACTTCACCTTATACTCATGTATTTATTTAAGAGTATACCTACTTTTATGAAGAAGATTTAATGATGACCTGTTAAAAACGGTTAATGGTTGATCCCTGCAAACACTCTAAAAGTATCTTTTATTCCTTATCTAAAAGTATCTTTTATTCCTTATATGAGTTTCAAGTAAAACTAAAATTGTGAATTCGTATTTAAGAGCAAATTTATTTTTAGTGCAGGACTTATTCATTTTTTTAAAGATTATTAATATTAAGAATAAGTTATTCTGTAGATTTTATATTATTCAATGTTGCATATCGTTCCATTATCGTGTTTTTGACCAATGCAAAAATGGATAAAACACAATTCGATGAAGGCACAAATAAAGAGCTGATACAGGTAAACTTATGTCAAACGAATGAATGACACTGGTAATCTTTTCAATCTACAGGCTGACGATGTAGAATGGAAAACCATCGATAGCAACTTGGGTTCAATCTTTCATTGAGTTTCCAAAACCTGCATCAGCCACAAGCAGTTCTTATGTAAGTCATAACGCCACTCAATGAACGCGTGAGAGATAATACTCAGACAAAGGGCATTAATGCTAACGGTTATATGATAATGGCCTTATGGGACAGAATGGATACAACCAGAGATGGTAAACCGTATAACAGTACTTATTCCTGGTACCATGACCATAAAAATGGATGTTTCGCAGAGTTAACTGTGTACTTTGACAATTAACCTTGCCGACCTATGAAACCCATTCAGGGTAGCAAACAGGTTAAAAAGTGATTTTCGGCAGTAAGCAGAAAGAAAGAGGCTTGTGACGGTCATCAATATCGAAGGCAGGTCTCATATGGTACAGAATTGGACGATGACATGCAGAAGGTCATTTCCGACAACAAATTGAAAGGAGAATATTTATGTCACAGGAAAATAAGTATCGTGCATTTCCAGATGACAAAATTGGGAAAAATTATTCAGAGGACGATCGGGAGTCCTTTCCCATTCAGCAAAATTCAACACCTGCTGAGCTGGTCGATGCGCTCAATCTGGTTTTCGGCAAGCAAACCTTTGGCCGCGCAGTCCATGCGAAAGGTATAGTTCTTAGGGGAAGGTTTCTCCCCAACCAGCTGGCATCAACTTTGAGCAAGGCACCACACTTTCAGAATGTCGCAGTTCCCATAACCGCCAGGTTTTCCGACTTTGCCGGCATACTCACGATCTCGGATACTGATCCTCTTGCAAGCCCACGTGGTCTTGCATTGAAATTCCACCTGCCGGATGGGGCGGAAACGGATCTGGTGACGCATTCGTTCAATGGCTTTCCCGTTGCCACAATTGATGAGTTCCGGCAACTCTTGATCGCGCTTGGATCAAGTGGACCAGATGTTGCTACACCTACACCGGCTGATATTTACCTGGCCGCACATCCAATTGCGAAGTCGTTTCTTGAGTCACAACATCCACCTCCAGTAAGCTATGCAACACTCTCTTATTTCGGTGTCAATAGTTTCAAATTCACCAATGCACAGGGTGAGACCAGTTTTGGGCGCTACCAAATAGTGCCTCAGACAGGCAATCAGTTTCTATCTGAGGAGGAAATTGCGAGAGCATCCCCCAATTACCTCGCTGATGAAATCCTTCAGCGAGTAGCTGACTCTCCCATAAGGTTTAATTTCCGCGTCCAGCTTCCGGAGCCAGAAGATGAAATAGATAATCCTTCAATTGCATGGCCGAATACACGCAAAACTATCGATATCGGTATCATTGAAATTACGGAAGCAGTCCCTGATAGTGCTGAAGTAGAGCGTGATCTGCTCTTTCTGCCTTCCAAATTACCAGCAGGAATCGAGCCAGCCGACCCGATGATCTATCGCAGTCCAGCCTATGTAATATCATACCAGCGTCGTCATCAATAAAGCGAGAGAAAGTTAGGCTGGTACGCTCAGCTATCTGAGTACCTGGCGAATATCATATCCTGGCGGCAGCAGGTACAGATCCTTAACCAGATCACCTACAACCCAAGAAACTGCTATTGCAAGTAGAGCCCTCCAACCTGAAGAGTTATCCCGCGAGGCAAGTTTCCTATCATATATAGCCGTTCTAAAGCTTGCTGAAATTGCTGGTCCCATGTTCAGCTCGCGCAATAAGCTCCTCCCTTGAAATCCATTTGTCAGGATACCGCTTATTCAGGGTCTCGATCTTTTTAGAATTTACTACCTCTGGTGGGAGGATAATTGTGTATGTATCTTTGCAAATCCCTGCCTGGCGCAGTTCGCCGAGTAAAGATTTTACACCAATCGGAGGCACTGGAAACTGTACAAGAGCCTCGAAGTTTCCACGCCTGGTCAGAGCTTAAATTAAATCTAATCTTCTCTTATCGTACTTGACGGCTAGATAACTTGAGGAATACAAGTGCAAGCGCCAGAATAGCAGTTAATAAACTGAAAGCTGGTGAGGATGCTGTTGGAGTAGAATTTTTGGAGGCTGGCTGCTCTTGGGCGGGTTGGGATTCGGATTGCTCAGAGATAGGAGTTTCGCCATCGTAGTATTCGTTCGAGATGTAAGGATATGCTATAGTAAACCCACTGTTTACTAATGTTTTACCATCTACACCGAGTTCATCAATTTGGTAAACGAAATCTATAGGTAAACTTCCTCCTGCCCAGTTTTTAGTAGGTGCTACTGTCCATTCAAAAGTTTCTGTTGAGTTTTTTTCAATAATTTTTCCACAATAAGCATTTGTTCTTTTTGTTGGTCCATCTATTATAATGAAATTATCTTTCCCAATTTCGGATATCATTGTAGATATGTAATATCTTTCATATACCGTGAAATCTACCCTTACTTTAAATGGTTCTCCTATTTTTAAAGTCGGATGTGGAACTTCATTGACGTCTAATAGTTTTCCATTAAAATAAAGATCATACTCATAAATCTCCCCATAAGGATTTGATGCTGATCCTATTTCTGTAAATATAATTAAGCCCAAAGTCAAAAGTAATATTTTAAAAAAAAGCTTCATGTTAGTCCTCCCGTTTCTAATGCAAGAGTGTCGTAGGCAACCGACTTTTCGTTCTTGCCGCCAGTCTTGTCTCCTACCCCTCTTGGACCTGAACCTACAATTGTACCGCAATAACCATTTAAGCTAAAAACAATACGAGTGTTCTTTCCTAACCATATGGGATTTCCCATTTCATCAACCATGTATGGATGTCGGACTCGATCTTCGTTCCTCACATATTTTTGACCTTTATGTCCAAAATAAGGCTTTGGAATCACCTCATTATCATTGTCAATAAGAGCAAATTCTTCATATCTACCAATAATCTCATAAGTCCATACATTTATTGTAAAAATCCAATGTGGCGGCAGCACCGGCAGTCCACATGGAATAGCTGCCATAGTTCTGTCCAGCTTTCTCGAGACCTTATCTGCAATATCTCTAGAATATGTATCAACGGTTTCATTTACCATCTTTTTCAGTTCGCTATCGACTCTCCTCAAATTAGAGTCAAGGATTTCACCTTTATTTACGGTAACTTCACAGATTCCGTTTGCAACCCCTATTCTAATGTCAGTATCTACTCTATTTAGAGTAGCTTCAAGTTCATCAGATCTAACCGTTGGATTTGTGTTTCGAATTTCAGACTTTACTATAGTAGAGAGTTCAAAAACAAGATCATCTATAGTAGATTTTTGGATTAGTTGGTCATCAGAGAGGCTGTTAAGGTAGTTTGCTGTAATCGCCCTTACTCTTTCTTCTTTAATCCAGTCCGAAACAACTGGATTCGAATCTATCTCTTCAACTATGTTTTCAACTATTTGAACCCTCATTTCCTGAGCATAAGTGTGTTTCAAGTTAGAAACTTCATTATTCAGATTATTTGTATCCAGTGAGATATTCTGTTCACTGAGATTCTGCTCAAGCAGGAAAACTTCTGTGTTCAGGTTGGAAATGCTCTGGCTGATTTGCTGTGCTATTTCAGTTTTTACATATTCGTTGCTTGAAGAAATACCGTCTGCTATTTCCTCAGAGATGCCTGTTGTGAAAATACAAATGTTTCGGACTCCAAGAGGATAAATTGTTCTTCCCTTAGGATCTTTTAATTCGTATTCTTTTCTGAGATCAAAATCCGGATCATGGTAAAGATAATTGGGTTTCTGGTCAACGATCAAAGTCAGATTTTCTGTCCAGTTATATTTGCTTTCCGGCTGACCTGTAACAGTCATCGTGGAAATTATACCCATATCTTCACCAAGAACTGAAGCAGCCCTTTTTACTGCCGGATTGTTAAAAAGAGTCATTTCGCCTGAGGTAACGCTATCAAATGAACTGGTGTCGATGCCTTTCTTCTCCAGAGCCTTTAGAATGTAGGAATTGAGATCCGAATCCAGTTTACGGTTTTTCCTATCGATCTCTTCTATCAGCCTGTTATAAGCCTCGTTTTTAGCAATGTACCGCGCAGAATCACTTGAGGCGTACATTTCTCCTGACGGTATAAGATATTTTTCTTTTTTTACGTAAGCTTCCCTGTCTTTTTCCAGTTTAAGAATGAGTTTTTCGGCAGTTTGTACCTGCAAATCCGTCGGATCCTGCCCAGGGGAATCCATAAGAGAATAATTAAATGTAGGATTGTCCTTTTCTACCGAATCAAGCATTGCCAGAACTTCTTCTGCCATAACTCTGTGC
>Ga0208297_1000519_pt1 | contig 72530 bp, 58 predicted proteins | sample LMS_cellobiose_e_FD_187367 | JGI IMG/M metagenome (GOLD analysis project Ga0208297, IMG submission 187367) | Rumen-fistulated moose microbial communities from Alaska, USA - LMS_cellobiose_enrichment (SPAdes) (version 2) | ecosystem: Host-associated > Mammals > Digestive system > Stomach > Rumen...
TCGGCTCGGGTGTCGGCTCAGGCGTCGGCGCGGCCGTGGGCTCGGGCGTCGGCTCAGGCGTCGGCGCGGCCGTGGGCTCGGGCGTCGGCTCAGGCGTCGGCGCGGCCGTGGGCTCAGGCGTCGGCGCGGCCGTGGGCGTCGATGTCGGGATGGCCGTGGGCACCGGGGTCGGCGCCACGTACGGCGCGGCGCTGTCGGAGAACATCCGCTCCTGCGTCGCAATGGTCGCGACGCCGTCGGCGTTCAGCCCGTTCCACTCCTGGAAGAGGCGCACGGCCTCGCGGGTCAGCGAGCGGAAATTGCCGCGCAGCTCGCCGGTATAATAGCCCAGCTCGGTAAGCCGCTTCTGGATGTTCAGCACGCGTTCGCCGCTGTCGCCATACTTCAGTTCGATGTATCCGGTGTAGGGCGTCGCCGTGCGGGAATAGATGCGGCGCTGCAGGCTCTCGTCGGCCGCGGTCTGCTCCGTCAGGCCGTTGACCCTGCAGAACAGCCGGATGGCCTCGCCGGTCTTGCTGTCCATGACGGCGCTCGGCGCGCTCGCCAGACAGCCCAGCTCGCGCAGGCGCTCCTGCAGCTCGGTCACGCGCACGCCGCTGTCGCCCTGGCGCAGCTGGATGTAGCTGGAGCATACGGCGGCGTCGCTGCTCATCAGCAGGCGCAGGGTCTCGACGGAGGCCGTGCCCGTGGCGCGCAGGCCGTTTTCATTCTGGAACAGCGTCACGGCAGCCTGCGTGCGGCCGCCGAAGATGCCGTCGGCGGCGTCGGCCAGATAGCCCAGCTCGCGCAGGCGCTCCTGCATGGTGCGCACGCGCACGCCGGTGCGGCCGCCGCGGGTCAGCTCAATGAACTCGGCATAGGCCGGCGCGCCGGGAGCGAAGAGCTGCTTCTGCAGCTCGGGCGTCATCACGCCGTCCTGCGGCGCGCCCACGGCATCCTGGAAGTAGATCACCGCGCGCTGGGTGTTGGCGCCGAAGATGGCGTCCGCCTTGCCGGAGTTGTAGCCCAGCTCGTTCAGGCGGGCCTGCATGCTGCGCACGTCCTCGCCGCGGCTGCCCATGGCCAGGCGCCGGTACTCCACTTCCTTCGCCCAGGGCAGCTCCTCTTTCAGGCGCAGCGCGCAGGCGCCGTCCGTGGTGTCATAGACCAGCAGCTTCCTGGCGCACAGCGTCATTTCAGCGTTGGGCGCGTCCTGCGCCAGCCAGAAGCCCATGAAGGTGCCGTCCCGCGGATTGAGCGCCAGGATGTTGCCCGACGGATCAATCACAAACACGGCGCTCTCACCCGCCAGCAGCGCGGGCTGAAGCGTCCCGTTAAAGTTATAGAGGTAGGTCAGCTGATCGGCCTCCGCGGCCGGATCATACTGCGCCAGCCACGTGTAGCCGTCGTCTTCCTCCATGAGGTAGTACAGCCTGCCGTCCATGGCGGCCTGCGCGGTCACGTGATCGTTGGAAACGCTCCTCCATTCCGCGTCGCCGGCCAGCCGCAGCTCGAGGCCGCCTTCTTCGGTGATCTGCGTTTCGAATTCGCCGAAGTTCCTCCATTCGGCGTCCGGATCAAACTGCGCCGGGCGCAGCATGTTGCTTTCGGCGTCCAGGATGCGGCTGAAATACGCCTTCCAGGGGCCGCCGATGGTTATGTACAGGCCGTCCATGGCCTCGCTCAGCTGGCAGGAGGATGAGGGCAGCAGCCGCACGGCTGTGATCTCGCCGTTCATCTTCCCGGCGTCGCACTTCATGAGCTGGCGCGGATTCTCGGCGTCCAGGAAATAAATGGCGTTGTCGTGCGCCACATACACCGGATCGCCTGCCACCGCCGCAATCAGTACGGGGCCGTCCTGCGAGCTGAAAAGGGGATACCAGACGAACAGCGCCGTCTGGCCCTCCGGCGTCTGCGCCGTCAGGAAGACTCCCCGCTCGCTCACATGGACGATCCTCTGCGCGCCGTCGAAGGACAGCCCGCCTGATTCCAGGCCGTCCGCCGACACGCAGACGATTCTGCCGTTCTCGTCGATATACGCCTCCATTGCGGCCTGCGGCGTCGCCGATTCCGCGGCGGCAAACGCCGGAACCAGCAGCAGCGCGCAGAGCAGCAGCGCAATCAACCTCTTCATATTTCTCACCTCCGCATGTTATACCATTTTGACGCCCTGAATCTGCCATATGTTCCCGCCCGGCGCGCTATTCCGCCATGATGCGCCGCTGGAAAAACCTGCCGTTTCCGGGGCGTCTCCGCCCATCACAGCGTGCTGAACGCGTATACGGTCGTGAAGTCGTACTTTTCGCCGGCCTTCAGCTCGCAGCCGGGGAAGTTGGGATGGTTGACGGAATCCGGGAAGAACTGCGTCTCCAGGCACAGCGCGTCGCGCTTCTGATACATGCGGCCGCCCTTGCCGGGATGCGCGCAGTCGATCATGTTGCCGGTGTAGAGCTGAACGCCGGGCTTGTCCGTGCGCACGGTCATGACGCGGCCGCTCGCCGGCGCGCTCACCACGGCGGCCTCCCTCATGCCCTCGCCGTTCAGCGCAAAGTTATGGTCGTAGCCCTGCCCGAAGGTCATCTGCTCGTCATTCGCCTCGCAGGCGAAGCCCACGGACAGCAGCTTGCCCCGGCGCAGGTCGAACGGCGTGCCGGTCACGTCGCGCAGCTCGCCGGTGGGAATGCTGTTCTTATCCACAACGGTGAAGCGGTCGGCATGAATGGTCACGGTATGGGTCGTCACGTCGCCGTTTTGCTCGCCCTCCAGATCAAAGTAGGCGTGGTTGGTGAGATTGCAGATGGTATCCCTGTCGCTCTCGGCCTCGTAGTGCAGCTTCAGCTCGTTTGCGTCGTTGAAGGAATACGTCACCTTCACCTTCAGCGCGCCGGGGTAGTTTTCCTCGCCGTCCGCGCTGGTGTACCGCAGGATCAGGCTGTCCTCGCCGCGGCCTTCAACGGGCTCGGCCGCCCACAGCTTCTTGTCGAAGCCGACGTCGCCGCCGTGCAGGTGCTGGCCGTTGGAATTGCGCGCCAGCTGGATGGAGCGGCCATGGAAGTCAAAGCGGCCTTCGCTGATGCGATTGGCATAGCGGCCGATCAGCGCGCCGAAGTAGCCGGGATTGGGCGCCGCGGGGTCGGCGTACGGCCCGATGCGGTCGTAACCCAGCAGCACGTCGCCGAGCGTGCCGTCCTTCGCGGGCACGATCAGCTTCACCAGAATGCCGCCGTAGTTGGTGATGGATACGGAAGCGCCGGAGGCATTGGTCAGCGTATAGAGCTGAGTCTCCTCGCCTGCGGGCAGGCGGCCGAACGACTGACAGGTGATGCTCATGATAATCTCTCCTCTTTCTGCGTGTTCTCCGGATCGCCGACCGCGCTCCCGGAACGCCTCATAGCGCCCGCCTCCGGGCCATACAATGCTCCAGAGGGAAGGAGGCCGCCGCTATGGTTACCTGGGAACTGGTCGTCTCGTTTGCGCTGGGGCTGGCGCTGCTCTACCTGATCGGCTGGCTGCTGCTCGTCCCGATGCGGTTTCTGTGGCGTCTGCTGGCCGGCAGCCTGCTGGGCGGGCTGGCGCTGTGGCTGGTGAATCATTTCGGGGCGCTGGTCGGCTTTGCCGTGCCGCTCAATCCGTTCACCGCGCTGATCACAGGGGCGCTGGGCCTGCCCGGCCTCGCCCTGGTCGCCATCCTGAGCCGGCTGCTCTGACAACAGCATTATTTTATCATAATCCCCCGCCCGTTTCAAGCCGAAAACGGCATCCGGCCGGGGCGTATGATTATGCAAATTGGCGTTCGTCGGGGTGGGAAGGGACGGGGTCTGGCGGCATATGGGGTAATACACCCCTTCCCCTGCACCCCTTCCCCGCTCGTCGCGGGGACGGGGAAGATTTGGTCTGGGCTCCGCCCAGACCTGGCAAGGGGCTGCGGCCCCTTGAACCCCGGGGCTATGATGCAGCATTCCGCTTCGCTGCGGCCGGGTGCAGGGCGGAGCCCTGCTCAGCGCGGGCGAAGCCCGCAACTAACTTTTCCCCGTCCCCGCAAAGAGCGGGGAAGGGGTGCAGGGGAAGGGGCGCGCTACCCCGTTTGCCGCCAGACCCCGGCCATCCGGCGCATCCTTTCTCAGGGCGAGCATCGTCAAAGGGCGGCCCGTCCCTGCGCCAGAACGGGCCGCCCTCCGATCATTCTCCCCGGAAAACATTCAATGTAAATTCAAACGTCGCGCCGTGACCCGGCTCGCTGGCGGCCGTAATGGCGCCGTCCATCAGCTCGCAGACCAGCTTGGCGATGGACAGGCCCAGCCCCGTTCCCGTGGTGCGCATACGGGATCTGTCCGCCTTGTAGAAGCGCTCCCAAATGTACGGCATATCGGCCGGGTCAATGCCCGGGCCGGTGTCCCGAACGCCCACGTACACGCGGTCGCCCGCCCGCCGCGCGTACAGCGTCACGCTGCCTCCCGACGGCGTAAAGCTGAGCGCATTGTCCATCAGGATGATGAGCACCTGCATGATGCGGTCCTCGCTGCCCATGACCATCGGCATTGGGCCCTGCGCCTCGTCCACCGCCAGCGCCACGCCGCCCTGAACCGCCCGATCGCGCATCCGGCGCACGGCGGCGTCCATGATGCGCACCACATCCAGGGGCTCCAGCTCGATCTTCAGGCGGCCGCTCTGCAGCCGGCTCATGTCCAGCATATCGCCGATCAGCTTCTCCAGGCGCATTGTCTCCTGATAGATGACGCGGTAGCAGTCCATCCGCTCCTCTTCCGTCTCGATATAGCCGTCCATCAGCGGCTCGACCATGCCCTGGATGCCCGTCAGCGGCGTGCGCAGCTCATGGGAAACGTTGGCGATGTAATCCCGCCGCAGCTGCTCCAGCCGCTCCGCCTCGGACACATCGCTCAGCAGGCCGACCGCGCCGACGATCTCCTGGCCGGCGTTCATGACGGGCCATACGCGCGCGCGAATCGCCCGCCCGGACTCGCTTATCCAGCGCGTTTCGGCGCTCTTCCGGTCGTTCACGGCGGCGCAGAGCATGTCCAGAAGGTGCTGCCTGTGCGAGGCCTCGGGCTTCTGGCTGCGGCCGATCTCCAGCAGCTCCAGCGCCGCGTTGTTGCGATGGACGATCTCGCCGTCCTTGTTCACGGCCACGATGCCCTCGCCGATGTCGGCGATGATCTTCTCCAGCTTGGCCTTCTCGTTCTGCAAATCGAAAATGGTGCGGCTCAGCCGGGCGGACATGTCGCTGAGCGTGTGCCCCAGCTCGCCGATCTCGTTGTCCTCCGCCACGTCAATGCGCTCGCCGTAATGTCCCTGCGCGATGTAGCGCGCACTGGCCGTCAGCAGGCTCAGGGGCTGCGTGATGCGCCGGCTCATGATGTAGGCCAGCCGCATCGAGATCAGGCTGGCCGCGATCATGGAGAGCACAAAAATCTGCACCGTTGAGCCCGTCAGGCTGCTGACCTTCCTGAGCTCCTGATAGAGAAGCACGCCGCCCTCCGTGCGTTCGCCCTCCTGCAGCGGCGCGCCGGCAAAAATCACCCGGCTGTTCGTCAGTTTCAGATAGCGCACACGGGCTTCATGCTCGTCTCCCCTGATGATCCTCTCCACAACGGCGCGGTCTTCCTCCGCTTCGATCGGCTCGATCACAAACTCGTCCGGCGCGCTTTCCGGATCGCGCGGCAGGTGATGCGCGACATAGTCTTCGTCGATCCAGACGACCCTCGCCCCAAGCAGCCGCTCCATATCGCGGACGGCTTCGCAGGTGATGTCGTCCATCCGATGCGCCAGAATGTCGGCCGTGGCCTGCGCCTGCGCCTGCAGGCAGTCGATGTAGACGCGCGCTGTGTAGCGTCCCAGCAGGGCGCGGCTCAAAATGCCGGTCAGCGCGATCAGGCAGAGCGAAAGCACAAGGTAGCCCGTGAGCACCTTGCCGAAAATAGTCTGGCTCCGGCTTTTTGTCCGGAGCCTGTTCATCAGTTTATGAAAGCAGTTCAAAGCGGTATCCCACTCCCCATACCGTTCGTATGTCCCAGGTATTGCCCGGCTTGCACAGCTTGGCGCGAATGCGCTTGATGTGGCTGTCCACCGCGCGCGTATCGCCCAGGAAGTCGTAGCCCCAGATGCTCTGCAGCAGGTGTTCCCGGCTGAAGACCATGCCCGGGTTGGAGGCCAGCGTCCAGAGTATCTCGATTTCCTTCGGCGTGCAGGGCATAATTTCGCCGTCCAGCCGAACGGTAAAGGCGCCCATATCCACCGTCAGATTGCCCACAACAACCTGCGTGCCCTTCGCCTCCTCGTGGAATTCGCGCATCCGGCGCAGCACCGTCTTCACGCGGGCCAGCACCTCGCGCGGGCTGAAGGGCTTGGTGATGTAATCGTCCGCGCCCAGCTCCAGGCCGAGCAGCTTGTCAAATTCCTCGCTCTTGGCGGTGAGGATGATGATGGGCACGCTGCTGTCGCGCCTGATTTCACGGCACACCATCAATCCGTCTGATTTGGGCATCATGATATCCAGCAGGATCATATCCGGCTGGCTGGTGCGCGCCAGGTTCAGCGCCTGTTCTCCGTCATAGGCCGCCAGTGTTTGATAGCCTTCCCGTTTGAAATATGTATTGAGAGACTGATGAACGTTTATGTCGTCATCCGCAATCAGTATCCGATAGTTCTTTTTTCGGTCCTCCACTGAACACAAGCCCCCTTTCCGTGCCTTTCATTCCGCCTGCATTTTTGCCCATCTTTATTTTACCTGTAATTTGTGTCAATTTTAAGGCGAACGACAGAATTAACGCAATCGTTGCATAAACAACATGATTCGCTGGATCTCCCCGGAGAGTGCCGGACGCGCGCGGCGCCGCGGAAAAAGAGAAGCGCCGGACGACTCATACCGAGACGTCCGGCGCTTCCCCGCAATCAGCGCTCTTCGCGGAAATAGGCCAGTCCCAGGTGGGCGGGCGGCTGGTTCTCGCGCTTGTTGCGCATGCTGGTGAGCACCAGCACGACGATCGTGACCACATAGGGCGCCATCTTGTAGAGCTCCTTGACGGCCAGGTTCATGCCCGACGGAATATACATGTGCAGGATATACAGCCCGCCGAACAGCACGCTTGCCAGCACCCCCACGTTGGGCCGCCAGATGGTAAAGATGACCAGCGCGATGGCCAGCCAGCCGCGGTCGCCGAAGGCGTCGTTGGACCAGATGCCGCTGGCATAGTCCATGACGTAGTAGAGTCCGCCCAGCCCGGCGGTCATGCTGCCGATGCAGGTGGCCGCGTACTTGTAACGGGCCACGCTGACGCCCGCCGCATCGGCGGTATTGGGATTTTCGCCCACGGCGCGCAGATGCAGGCCGACGCGGGTCCGCTTGAGAATAAAGGCCGCGATCAGCGCGAGGGCAACGGCCAGATAGGCCAAAAAGCCATAGGAAAGAATATCGCCGCCGAACTGGCCCAGCCTGTCGATGAAGGGCAGCTTCTGGCAGAAGCACCGGCTGGTCGCCGAGAGCGCCAGATACGGCATGGAGCTGCCGGACAGCTTGATCAGCGAGCCGCCGAAGAAGTTGCCGAAGCCCACGCCGAACGTGGTCATCGCCAGGCCCGTCACGTTCTGATTGGCCCGCAGCGTGACGGTCAGGAAGCAGTACAGAAGGCCCATCAGCAGCGAGCCCAGCAGGCAGGAGCCCAGCGGGATGAGGATGGCCAGCGCGGCGTTGATGGCCTCCGGAGAGGGCAGGGACGCCTCGTAAAAGAACGCGCCGATGACGCCGCTGATCGCGCCCACGTACATGATGCCCGGAATGCCCAGATTCAGGTTGCCGGATTTTTCGGTGAGCGTTTCGCCGGTGCTGCCGTAGAGAAGGGGAATGCCCTGAACGACGGCCTGGGAGAAATTCGCGAAGAAGGCCGCGACGGCCGCGTAAACGAAATTGTAGACGGCCGCGACAGCCGTGCAGACGAGCAGAAACGGATTAAACATGGCGCCGGCCCTCCTTTTTCGCGGTATGGCGGAAATTGATCCTGTAGGAAATAAAGAATTCGCTGCCGATGATAAAAAACAGGATGAGGCCGGTGAGGATGTCCGCGAAGGACTGGTTCAGCCCGAAGCTGGTGGAAATCTCGCCCGCGCCGCGCTGCAGAAACACCAGCAGGAAGCTGGTGAACACCATGGCGATGGGATTGAACTTGGCCAGCCACGACACCATGACAGCCGTGAAGCCGCGGCCCGCGGTGATGGTGGTGGTGAGGGTGTGATCGGTGCCGCCGACAAGCAGCATGCCGGCCACGCCGCACAGCGCGCCGGAAAGCAGCATCGTGCGGACGATCACCCGGTCCACCTTGATGCCGACATAGCGGGCGGTGCGCTCGCTCTCGCCCACCACGGCGATTTCATAGCCGTGCTTGGAATAATTGAGGTAGACGTACATGGCGACGCAAATGACCGCCACGATGATGATGTTCAGCAGGTACTTCTGCCCGCCCACGACCGGCAGCCAGCCAATCTCGGTGGACTGATTGATGATGCCGATCTTGCCCGCGCCTTTGGGCACCTCCCAGATGATGATGAAAAACGCCACCAGCTGCGAGGCGATGTAGTTCATCATCAGCGTGAACAGCGTCTCGTTGGTGTTCCATCGGGCCTTGCACACGGCGGGAAGCAGCCCCCACAGCGCGCCAGCCGCGATGCTGGCGAGAATCATGGACGCGATGACCAGCCAGTTCGGCAGGATATCCTTCAGGCAGATCATGCACGCCGCCGCGGCCAGGCCGCCGGCCAGCATCTGACCTTCGCCGCCGATGTTCCAGAAGCGCATGCGGAACGCGGGCGTGACGGCCAGCGACACGCACAGCAGAATGGCGATGTTCTGCAGCAGCACCCAGACGCGGCGCGGGCTGCCGAAGGAGCCGTTGAATATGGTGACGTACAGGCTGATCGGGTTCTCGCCCGTGACGAGCACCGTGACCAGCGAGCATACGACGAGCGCCAGCACAAGCGCCGCGCCGCGAATCCCCCACGCGGCGTACCAGGGCAGCGCGCCGCGCTTGGTGATGTGGAACAGCGGTTCCTGCGTCTGTTTACTCATGGGCGGCGCCTCCGATCCGTGTCATCATCATGCCGAGCTCGCGTTTGTTGGTGGCGCGGCCGTCGACGATGCCGCTGACCTTGCCGCCGCACAGCACGAGGATGCGGTCGGCCAGCTCGACCAGCACATCCAGGTCCTCGCCCACGTAGACGACGGCGACACCCCGCTTTTTCTGGCGATTGATGAGGTCGTATATGATGTAGGAAGAATTGATGTCCAGGCCGCGCACGGCGTACGCGGTGAGCAGCACGGTGGGCGCCGAGGTGACCTCCCGTCCGACCAGGACCTTCTGCACGTTGCCGCCCGACAGCCGGCGCACCGGCGTGGCGATGCTGGGCGTGCTCACCTCCAGCTCGTGGACCACGGTTTCGGCCACCTGACGGGGGCGCTTGCGGTCGGTGAAGAGCGAATGCCCGCGCCGGAAGGAGCGCAGCATCATGTTGTCGGTCAGATCCATGTTGCCCACCAGGCCCATCCCCAGCCGGTCCTCCGGCACAAAGGACAGCGCCACGCCCATATCCTGAATCTTCAAGGGATCGAGGCCCAGCAGCTCCTCGCGCGAGCCGTCGTCCCCGATGTAGGTCACGGAACCCTTCACGGCGGGCTGCAGCCCGGCGATGGACTCCAGCAGCTCCTTCTGGCCGCTGCCTGATATGCCGGCGATGCCCAAAATCTCGCCCGAGTTGGCGGTGAAGGACACGTCGTCCAGTTTGAGGATGCCATCCTCGCTGCGCACGGTCAGCCCCTTCACCTCGACGCGCGGCCTGGGGTTGACCGGCTCGGGACGCTCGATGTTCAGCGTGATGGAATGCCCCACCATCATGTTGGTCATTTCCTGCGCGTTGGTCTCGGCGGTGAGCATCTCCCCCACGTACCGCCCCTGCCGCAGCACGGCCACGCGGTCCGACAGGCTCTCCACCTCGTGCATCTTGTGCGTGATGATGACAATGGCCTTGCCGTCGTCGCGCATGGCGCGCAGCACGGCGAACAGCTTGTCGGCCTCCTGAGGCGTGAGCACGGCGGTGGGCTCGTCCAGGATGAGGATATCGGCGCCGCGATAGAGCACCTTGATGATCTCCACCGTTTGCTTCTGGGAGACGGACATGTCGTAAATCTTCTGCCGGGGAGACACCTCGAAGCCGTAGAGGTCGCAGATGCCGCGGATCTTCTTCGTGGCGGCCTCCAGGTCGAGCCGTCCGTCCAGCCCCAGCACGATGTTCTCCGCGGCGGTGAGCACGTCCACCAGCTTGAAATGCTGGTGAATCATGCCGATGCCCAGGTTGAACGCGTCGCGGGGCGAGCGGATGACGACCTCCCGCCCGTCGATGCGGATCTCGCCTTCGTCCGGAAAGTAGATGCCCGAGAGCATGTTCATCAGCGTGGTCTTGCCGGAGCCGTTTTCGCCGAGCAGCGCGAGAATCTCACCGCGGCGGATGGTCAGCGACACGCGGTCGTTGGCCAGGACGGACCCGAAACGCTTGGTGATATTCCGCATCTCTACGGCGGCAGCGTGATTTTCCAATCCGTTCACTCCTTCGTTTATGTGTCGAGAACGATCTGGCGAAAACACAATTACTGTAAAGGGCAGCGCGGCGGCCGGCCTTCCTCTGCGCTGGCCTTTACAGTAACGGCAAAGGCGGTGAGACGGGAATCCCGGCCGCGAGGGGCCGGGATTCTCGTCGAAGGGATTTGACTCAGAACGCGGTGTCCAGCAGGGTGATGCCGTCGATCTGCACGTCGAAGTACGGCGCGGAACGATACTCGGACTCATGGAAGTAGCCGTCCGCGATCACTTCGGTGTCGGGCGTGTAGGCGGGATCGGTGTCCACGTCGGCCAGGTAGCTCTCCAGCGCCGCGCCGTCCACGGTGAAGGTGGCGGTGTCGAACACCTTCAGCTCGCCCGCGATCATGGCGGCCTTCGCGGCCTCGATGGCCTCGGCGGTGCCGGGCGCAGCGGCCTGCTCGTTCAGCTCGGTCAGCAGCACGGATTCGGTGGTGATGGTGCCAGTCCAGTCAGCGTCGATGGCCTCGCCCTTCTGCACCTGGGTGATGACGTACTCGAAGTAGGGCTCCCAGTTGATGCGGGAGGCGACGATGTAGGTGTTCGGGCAGGCGTCGGCGGCGGAGCCGTTGTAGAACACGAAGGGGATGCCGGCCTTCTCGCACTCGGCGGGCGCGCCCATGGAGTCGGCGTGCTCGGAGATGACCACGCACTTGTCGCCGATCAGCTTCACGGCGCCGACCTGCTCGAGAGCCGGGTCATACCAGGAGCCGGTGAAGGTGACTTCCATCGTGGCGGTGGGGCACACGGAGCGGGCGCCCAGGAAGAAGGAGGTGTAGCCGGAAATAACCTCGGCATAGGTGAAGGCGCCGATGTAGCCCAGCTTGGCCTCGTCGGCGGTGATCTTGCCCTCCTCGATCAGCTGGTTCAGCTTCATGCCGGCCGCGATGCCGCCCAGATAACGGCCTTCGTAGATGGACGCGAAGGCGTTATGGTAGTTGTCGAGGCCCTCGGTGTGGGCGCGGGTGCCGGTCGCATGGCAGAACTGGACGGCCGGATACTCCTTGGCGGCCTGGATCATGTAGTCCTCATGGCCAAAGCTGTCGGCAAAGACGATGTTGCAGCCGGCGTCGACCAGGTCGAGCGCGGCCTCATAGCATTCCTGACCCTCGGGAATCTGCGTCTTGACGATGGACTCAATGCCCAGCTTCTCGCAGGCTTCCTTGGCGGCGTTGATGAAGTTCAGGTCATAGGTGGAGTTCTCGTCGTGCAGGAAGATGAAGCCGACCTTGACCGCGGCCGCGTCGTCCGCAAAGGCGGCGGCGGAGAAGAGGCACATCACAAGGGCAACCGTCATGATGATGCTGATCAGTTTCTTCATAGGTATAATCCCTCCTGTATTCTGCCCGGGCTCTTGACGTCCCGGAATAGTTATATCATACCTTCACCAAGCGGCGCGAAAAAAGCACTTTCATGTAAAATTACGGGGATTCGCCGCCGAAATAACGCAAAGCCTCGGGCCGAATCACGGCAAAAAACGGCGAATACGGCCAAAATTCCGAACATTCGGAACTGGACCCCCGCGCAGCGCCGCGGCGCGCCTGCCAAAGGCCGAACTATTATCTTTCACTATGCATTGATATTTCTTTTTTATACACAGGACGTGGCATTGCACGATAATACCGGGTATGCTATACTAGATGAGGGGGTGAACAACATGACGGTCAAGACGGATATCGAGCGGGAAGCCGATCGCATGATCGAGACGGTTGCCCGGCTGATGGGTGGGCAGACGGAGCGCATGCTGCTGACGATCTCTCGGGGCGAGTTCGGCGTGCTCATGTTCCTCTCGCACTGCGAGAGCGGCGTGACGTCCGGTGCCATCGCGCAGGCCATGCGCATCGGTCCGGGCGGTGTGGCGAATCTGCTCAGGACGCTGGAGAGCAAGGGGCTGATCGCCAAGCTGCAGGACAGGAACGACCGGCGCGCCAACTCCGTTACCATCACGGAGGAAGGCCGGAAGCAGCTGGCCGGCCGGTACGGGCAGATCAAGCGTCTCGTGTCGCGCTGCCTTGAGAGCCTCGGCCCGGAGGACGCCGCGGCCCTCAACGGCATACTCAACCGGGTTCTCACTTTCAGCCTGACGCTCGACCAGCAGGCCCGGCCCTAGCGTGTTTTTTATCCGCGTCCACGCGCATTTGGCAATTGCATTTTGACCAACGATCCTTTATAATGGAAACGGTACAAATTGCCGTTCACGAGGAGGTTTACCGTCATGAAGCTGAGTGTCTTTGCCGTTCTTCTGGCCGACCGTTCCTTTGAGGAAGCCTGCAAGTACCTGTCCGAACGCGGCGTTCAGGCCGTGGAGATCGGCACGGGCGGATTCCCGGGCGACGCGCATTGCAAGCCCCGCGATCTGCTGGCCCATCCCGGGAAGATCGACGAGATGAAGGCCATCCTGAAAAAGTACAATCTGGAAATCGCCGCCTTCTCCACGCACGGCAACGCCGTGCATCCCGACGGGGAAATCGCCGCGAAATTCCACGATGACTTCGTCCAGACCGTGCTGCTGGCCGAGAAGATGGGCGTCGAGACCATCGTGACCTTCTCCGGCTGCCCCGGCGGCTCTCCCGGGGACAAGACGCCCAACTGGGTCACCTGCCCCTGGCCGGACGACTTCACCGCCATTCTCAGGTATCAGTGGGACGAGGTGCTCATTCCCTACTGGAAGAAGACCGCGGCCTTCGCCCAGGAGCACGGCGTCAAAAAAATCGCTTTCGAGATGCATCCCGGCTTCTGCGTGTACAATCCCGAAACCATGATGAGGATCCGCAAGGCCGTGGGGCCCATCCTCGGCGCAAATTTCGACCCCAGCCATCTGTTCTGGCAGGGCATCGACCCGGTATACGCCATCCGCTATCTGGGCGACGCCATCTACTACTTCCACGCCAAGGACACCAAAATCGACGAGATCAACACCAGGACGCAGGGCGTGCTGGACACCAAGCACTACGGCGACGAAATCCACCGCAGCTGGATCTTCCGCTCGGTGGGCTACGGCCATGACGCCGGCGTCTGGAAGGACATCATGAGCACGCTGCGCCTGGTGGGCTACGACGGGCCCATCTCCATCGAGCACGAGGACAGCCTCATGACGCCGGGCGAGGGCCTGGACAAGGCCATCGCGCTGCTGAAGGACGTCATGATGTTCCAGGAGCGCGGGGGCATGTACTGGGCCTGATCAACGACACGACACATTCGCGGGGTCGCGCGCTCGTCACGGCCCCGCGCTTTTTGTGACGGCGCCATGAGAACAGAAGCATTGACCATCGGCGGCATCCCTCCATCCCCTGGGGCGCGCCGTCCGAAAAAGCGTACATCCATGTTCACGGCAAAATGTCCCGGGAGGAACGCGCGGAGGCTTTCGCCGCCCTGGCGGAGCGGAAGGGCTGTCAGACCCTGCGCTTCGATCTGCCGGAGCGCGGGGAGCGGAGCCGCAATCGCAAATACCGCTGCGATATCTGGAACGGGATTCACGACCTGTCCGCGACAGCGGACCATGCCTTTCCCAAATGGAGCGGGGTATCCTTTCGCCTGCAGCCTGGGCGCGTATGTCAGCCTGAACGCCTACGCGGACAGGCCGCCTTTTTCCGTCTGGATCGGATGTGACGAACGGCAGGCGACAGAGCAAACCGCATGTGCGAAAAGCGCAATCACCGGATCGAGGGAAAGGATAACATCGCCGCGTGAGCGGCGCTTTCCGCTTATGGAGGAAATGGAAGATGAAGATGAAGGGCCCCATGCTGGCCGTGGCAGATATGGACAAATCCGTCGCGTTTTATGAGGACGTTCTCGGGCTCCACGTCGTTATGGACTTTGGCGCCAATAAGACGCTGACCGGCGGCCTGGCTCTGCAGACGGCGGAAACATACAGAGAATTCATTGGCGCGGACGCCGTTTCCTGCGGCGGAAACAGCTTTGAGCTCTATTTTGAAGAAGATGATTTCGACGCGTTCACGGACAGGCTGAAGCGCTTCGACATTCAATATGTCCATCCTGTCATTGAGCACGCATGGGGGCAGCGCGTCGTCCGCTTTTATGATCCGGATCAACATATCATCGAGGTTGGCGAGAACATGAAAGCGGTTTGCAGGCGCTTTCTGGAAAGCGGACTGACCCCGGAACAGGTCGCCGCGCGTATGGACGTACCGATCAGATATGTGACCGCATGCAGGCGGCCAGCGGCGGCCGTCATGCACCGAAGAAACAAAAGGAGAGGCGGAAACTGAACATGAATCATTACACTGCTTACTGCGGACTGAACTGCGAGACCTGTGAAGCCCGAACGGCGACTGTCAACGACGACAATGAGCTGAGGAGCAGGGTGGCGGAGAAATGGTCTGAGATGAACGGCGTGGCGATCACGCCTGACATGATCAATTGTTCCGGGTGCAGGATCCCGGGGGTGAAGACGCCGTACTGCGATTCCATGTGCCCCATCAGACAGTGCGCCGCGGGCAGGCGGCTGGAAACCTGCGGCGATTGTTCTGAAATGAGCTCGTGCGGGAAGCTCGGGGCGATCATCCGGAACAGCCCGGACGCCGCGAGGAATCTGAAGGGATACGCCTTCATTGCCCTGCGCGACCGACCGGAGCTCATGGACAGGGCGGCGGCGTGGTTCCACGAAAAATGGGGCGTGCCGAAGGAAGCCTATCTGGAATGCATGACGGACTATCTGAACGGAAAAACGGAATACGGCTGGTATCTGTGCCTGGACGGCGACCGGATCGTCGGCGGACTGGGCGTCATTGAAAACGACTTCCACGACCGCAGGGACCTCGCCCCGAACGTCTGCGCCGTCTATACGGAGGAAGCCTGTCGAAACCAGGGCATCGCCGGGCGGCTGCTGAACACGGTGGTGGAGGACATGAAGTCGAAAGGCATTTCGCCGCTGTACCTGGTCACCGATCACACCGGGTTTTACGAGCGCTACGGCTGGGAGTTCCTGTGCATGGCGCAGGGAGACGGCGAGGAGGAGCCGACGAGGGTGTACGTTCACCGATAACGGAGGGAATCGCGCCGGGGCTGTGTGTGCCGGTTCGGGATGGGTTTTCCCGTTTCGGCCGCGCGGCGTGGAGGCGTCGGGGCCAAAGCGCCGCTCATCGAAGCGACGCAGCGCGGGAAAGGCGGCCGCGGACGGTTGCTTCTGGCCCGGGATCACACGATTCCCGTCTCCCGCGCCGCCTGCAGCCACACGGCCTCGGGGATCGGGCCCTCGCCCCGCCACAGCTGACGCGCGCGCTCCACAAACGGAATGGCCTGTTCCCCGCCCTCGCGCAGCTGCTTCATCATCATCACCGGCCACAGGCCCGCCTCGTCGAGAAAGCCGTCCAGCGAAAACGTGTCGATGACCGACTCGACGTCGAACGGAAGGCTCACCAGCTCCGGCCGCCAGGCGCCGCGCTCACCGTGCAGCAGCGCAAACTGAACGAGCCCCGGCGTCGTCGGAACGCCCACGCTGCCGGTATTGACCAGCGCGCCGCGTTCAAGCGCCGTCACGCACGGCCTGTGCGTGTGCGCGCACACCAGAAGGCCCGCGTCCGCTTCGTCCAGCCAGGCCTGCGCCCTGTCCGGCTCCTGCTCCATCCACCCGCGCAGATCGTCCGGCGTGCCATGGCAGCAGAGAACCGCGGGCAGGCCGTCGAAGACCTCGCGCCGCACCGCCGGCATGGCGTCGAAAAAGTCCAGATCCTCCTCCGTCAGGCGGCGGTAGGTATACAGCAGCGAGCCGCCCCCCGTGCCCGGATGCCAGTCGCCGCCTCCCTTCCGGTGGTCCAGCAGATACTGTTCGCGGTTGCCGCGCACGAAGCGGCAGTCAAAGCGCCGCATGCAGCGCCGCAGCAGCGCCATCGTCCGCTGCGGGCAGGCGCAGTCGCTCACATAGTCGCCCATAAACAGCAGCGTGCGCGCATCTGTCTTTTCAATCGCCGCAAGGCACAGCTCAAACGCCAGAAAATTGGAATGGATATCTCCCAGCGCGGCCACGGTCACGCCGCTCACAGCGACAGCCTCGTCAGCCTGTTCAGGCCCAGTCCGTCGAGGAAGGCGGCCGCCCGGTCCCACGCCTCGCCGTCGTCGAAGCGATCGGGCGAGTGCGCGTCTGTGCCGACGATGCAGTCGACGCCCGTCTCCGCCGCCACCTCCCAGAAGGAGGCGCATGGATAGCCGAGCCATTCCGGGTGATTGCGGCAGTTGATGAAGCCCAGCAGGTTGTATTCCATCGGGATGTTCAGCGCCTTCGCCGTCTGACACAGCTCGCGGCTCGCCGCCCGGCAGTCTTCATCGAAGACCGCATAGGAACGCAGGAACAGATCGGGGTGCGCAAAATACTCAAACAGACCGGTTTCCAGCCCCTCGACGCACATCTTCACATATCGCCTGATATGCGCCGTCTCACGGCAGGCGCCGAAATAAAAGCCGCCGTTGTCGGTCGTGTCAAAATGATTGCCGAGAATGAGGTATTCGAAGCCGCAGCGCTCCTTCGTTTCGGCCAGCCAGTTCATGTAGGCCGGGTAATTCTCGCATTCCCAGCCCAAATGAACCTCAAGCCGGCCCGCGTACGCCCGCTTCACGGCGGCGACGGCCTCCACGTAGTCCGGCAGGCGGTCGAGATCCATGTGGAAGCTGGAAACAAAACCGTTTTCATACGGCCACGCGCAGTGATCGGTGAAGCCCAGCACCGAGTAGCCCTTCTCGATGGCCCGTTCGCAGTATTCGCGCTCCGTGCCCGAGGCATGCTTGCAGCGCGGCGTATGCGTGTGATAGTTTGTCTTCATGCGCACTCCCTCTTTTGTTTGGTTTTAATCATATCTTACGCCTTTTCTGCGGCGCCAGCCAGCGCCTCTTGGTAAAATCGCGGCCCAATGGCGGCTTTGTCCTCCCGCTTTGAAAAAACAAACCGGATTCTCTCCGGTTTCGCCGCGTGCGGACGCCTGCGCCTCCCCTCGGCGCGGAAACGATCACGCCTCGCCGCTCTCCGGCGCCTCGTGAAACGCCATGTCGTCCAGCGCGCCGGCGAGCGTCGCCTGCGCGTCGCAGCGGTCGTCCAGCCAGGAGCGCGCCGCCTCCTCCGCCAGCAGCGCCGGCATGCGGTCGTGGATGTGCCGCACGGCCGGCGCGGGCTCGCGGGTCAGCACAACGCACACCGGCTGATCGTCCTCGAAGCGATAAAGCCCTGCAATATAGAACCGACCGGCGTCTGCCGGCGCAATCTGCTGCTTGACCTTGCCCTCCGCCCGCCGCTCCCATTCGAAATAGGCCGTGGCCGGGATCAGGCAGCGCCTGCGCGCCATGCCGTCGGCGAACATCGGGCTCTTCGCCGCCGTCTCGCCGCGCGCGTTGATGATGAGCTTGCCCGACATGTGGCGGTAGCCCCATTTCATCAGGAAGGGCGCGGTTTTGCCGGAGCGGGACCGCGCGAACACGAGCAGCTTGTCGCCGGGGCGCATTTCACCCGTCCTGACCGTCTCTCCCGTGCGCTTTTCAAGCGCGGAGACAGCCTCGCGCAGCGCTCCGTCCACCAGCGCAGAATCAAGATAATAGCGTCCGCACATGATCCGCCCTCCCGCTCACAGCGCAATGAGCGTCCGCGCCTGCTCGCAGTCCCGCGCGAGCTGGGCGCGCAGCGCCCCGATCGATTCGAACCTCCGCTCGGCGCGCAGCCGGCGCACCGGCTCGACGCGCAGCCGCCTTCCGTACAGATCGCCCTGAAAGCCGATGAGGTGCACCTCGATGGTCGGCGCGCCCTCGGGCAGCGTGGGATGCGCGCCCACATTCATCACCGCCGGATATCGCCGGCCCTCCGCCACCGCCACGACGGCATAGACGCCCCCCTCCGGCGTCGGGACGTCCGCCTCGATGTTCGCCGTGGGATAGCCGATCGTGCGCCCCAGCTGCTTGCCCCTGACCACTGTCCCGGTAAAGGCCTCCATGCCCCGTCTTCTCTCCTCCCGTGCGTTGGCCCGGATTCTCCCTCAGGAGAAAATCCGGCCTGCTATCGGAAATTCGCCGTCCGGTTCAAAAATCCTGCCGGCGAACGCATTTTCGTCCTCCGCACGGCCTGTGCGGCTCGCCTTCGGCGCCGTGCCCGCGCGCCGTCCAAATCTGCTGACCCAGGAAAATGCCGGACAGAAGCGGGCATGAATCGCAAAAAACCGTTGAATTCTCCCGGGAAAAGAGGTATCATACCGTCAGGAGGTGTTTTTATGCTGTTTCCCATTGACCACGACATGCACTGTCACACGCAGCTCTCGTCCTGCTCTTCCGATCCGGCGCAGTCCATTCAGGCCATACTGGAGCACGCCCGCAGCCACGGCTACACGCTCCAGTGCATCACGGACCATCTGTGGGACAACCTCGTGCCCGGCTCGAGCGGGTGGTACGCCCCGCAGGATGTCGAGCATGTCTGCAGGAACCTGCCTCTCCCCCACGACGATCAGGTCCGGCTGGTGTTCGGCTGCGAGACGGAGTTCTGCGGCGGCAAGAAGCTGGCGCTGCATCCTTCCCATTACGACACGTTCGACTTCATCGTCATTCCGCCCAATCATTTCCACATGAAGAATTTCGTGCGTCCCGACACGTACGACTCCGAACAGAAAATAGCCGACCTGCTCGTCGAGCGGCTGGAGGAAATATCGGACATCGACCTGCCCTGGCGCAAGGTGGGCATCGCCCATATGGTCTGCGGGCTCATCTTCAAGGAGGGCGACCAGTATCTCGTCTACCAGCTGGTGGATGAAAAGCGCTTCCGCGCGGTCATGAGCAAGTTCGCGCGTCTGGGCGCCGGCATCGAAATCAACCTCTCCTGCTTCGGCCCGGGCTGGGAGGAGCACAGCGACGCGGCGCTGCGGCTGTACCGCCTGGCCAAGGATGAAGGCTGCAAATTCTACCTCGCCAGCGACGCGCATCACCCGGCCGGCCTGTCCGTTGTGCCCGACCGCGCGCCCGCGGTCGTCGAAGCGCTGGGACTCACCAGAGCGGATCTTTTCGCCCTGCAGGCCCCCTCCGACTGATCATCGCCCTGCAAAGGAGCACGAGCATGAAGAAATACATCATGGCCCTCGACGCCGGCACCACGTCAAACCGCTGCATTCTCTTCGACAGGCAGGGGCGGATGTGCAGCGTCGCGCAAAAGGAATTCACGCAGTACTTCCCTCAGCCCGGCTGGGTGGAGCACGACGCCACCGAAATCTGGCTCACGCAGTACGCCGTCGCCGCAGAGGCGCTGGCCAGGGTCGGCGCGACCGGCGCGGACATCGCCGCCATCGGCATCACCAACCAGCGCGAAACCACCGTCGTGTGGGACAGGACGACCGGCGAGCCCATCGCGCAGGCCATCGTCTGGCAGGATCGCCGCACCGCGGACTTCTGCGCGGCGCTGACAGACCGCGGTCTGACCGAGCCGTTCCGCCGCAAGACCGGCCTGGTCATCGATCCCTACTTCTCCGCCACAAAGATCCGCTGGCTGCTCGACAACGTGCCCGGCGCGCAGGCGCGGGCCGAGGCGGGCGAGCTGCTCTTCGGCACCGTTGAAACCTGGCTCGTCTGGAAGCTCACCGGCGGCCGCGTGCATGTGACCGATTACTCGAACGCCTCGCGCACCATGCTCTTCAACATCATCGACCTCAAATGGGACGAGGACATCCTGCGCGAGCTGCGCATCCCCGCCTGCATGCTGCCCGAGGTGAAGCCGTCCAGCTGCGTCTACGGCGAAACCGACCCCGCGCTGTTCGGGCAGGCCGTTCCCATTGCCGGCGCGGCGGGCGATCAGCAGGCCGCGCTGTTCGGGCAGACCTGCTTCCGTCCCGGCGACGCCAAGAACACCTACGGCACCGGCTGCTTCCTGCTGATGAACACCGGCGGCAATCCCGTCTTCTCCAGAAACGGCCTGGTCACGACCATCGCCTGGGGCCTGGGGAATCGCGTGGAATACGCGCTGGAGGGCTCCGTCTTCGTGGCGGGCTCCGCCATCCAGTGGCTGCGCGACCAGATCAAGCTGCTCGACTCGGCCGTCGACAGCGAGTACTTTGCCGAAAAGGTGAAGGACACCAACGGCTGCTACGTCGTGCCCGCCTTCACCGGCCTGGGCGCCCCCTACTGGGATCCCTACGCGCGGGGCGCCATCGTCGGCCTCTCGCGCGGCGTCAACCGCTTCCACATCATCCGCGCCACGCTGGAATCCCTGGCCTTCCAGACCTACGACGTGCTCAAGGCCATGGAAGCCGATTCCGGCATCGCCCTGGCCGCGCTGAAGGCAGACGGCGGCGCTTCCGCCAACAACCTGCTGATGCAGATTCAGGCCGACATCATCCAGAAGCCCGTCATCCGCCCCGTGTGCGTGGAGACGACCGCCATGGGCGCGGCCTGCCTGGCCGGACTGGCCGTCGGCTACTGGACCGGCAAGGACGATGTGCTCAGCAACTGGCGCGTCGACCGCACGTTCGAGCCCTCCATCCCGGCGGACGAGCAGGCCCGCCGGCTTCGCCGGTGGCACAGGGCCGTCGACTGCGCGCGCGACTGGGCGCGCGAGGACTGACTGGCGTTCATACACAGGAAAGCGGGCCGCGTCTCCTGCGGTCCGCTCTTTATTGACCCTTCACGGAAAACTGTGGGACGGCAGCGAAAGAGAACTCCACTCTCCCCTCGAGGGGAAGCCAGATCCCACAGCGCTCCGTGAAGAGCCTTATTATTCCGCCTTTTCCCTGGGCGCGATGGCGTCCGCGACGTCTTCCATGATGGGAAGGCTCGCGCGCACCAGCTCGTCGGCCGGCCGCGGCCCCTCGTTCACCATCAGCACGGGCGGCACCGTGGCCGACAGAATCAGCTTTTTCTGATACTTGCCCAGCACCCCCAGCAGCTTCTCCGGATCGGGCTGCGCCGTGGGTGCGAAGCGCATGGCGAGAAAGCCCCGCTTGATGGACACGTTGTCCACGCCGATGCGGCCGCACAGGCCCTTGAGATGCGCGATGTCGATGAGGTTGAGCACCGGCCGCGACGGATCGCCGAAGCGGTCGATCAGCTCCTCCAGAAGATCCGCCCGGCTGGCCGCGCTGTCGATGAGCGCGATTTTTTTGTACACGTCGATGCGCTGCTTGTCGGTGGGCACGTAGTCGCCCGGCAGGTACGCGTCCACGCGGATCTCCATCCTGGTCTGGATATCCCCCAGCTTCACGTCGCCGCGCAGCTTCTGCACGCTCTCCTCGATCATCTTCACGTACAGATCGTAGCCCACCGCCGCCATGTGGCCGCTCTGCTGGTTGCCCAGCAGGTTGCCCGTGCCGCGGATTTCCAGGTCGCGCATGGCCACGCGGAAGCCCGCGCCGAACTCCGTAAACTCGCGAATGGCCGCGAGGCGCTTGTCGGCGTTTTCGGTGAGAACCTTTCCGGGCTGCACGGTCAGATAGGCGTAGGCCAGCCGGTTGCTGCGGCCCACCCGCCCGCGGATCTGATAAAGCTGCGCCAGGCCGAACCGGTCGGCGTCGATCACGATCAGCGTATTGGCGCGCGGCACGTCCAACCCCGCCTCGATGATGGTGGTGCACAGCAGCACGTCGTACTTGCCGTCGTAAAAATCCAGCATGACGTCCTCCAGCGCGTGCTCGCGCATCTGGCCGTGGCCGATGGCCACGCGCGCCTCCGGCACCAGCCGGCGAAGCCGCTCATAGAAGCGCTCGATGGACTGCACGCGGTTGTAGAGCACATACACCTGCCCGTCGCGGCCGATCTCGCGCAGGATGGCGTCGCGCACCAGGCCGTCGGAATACTCCACGACGTAGTTCTGAACCGGATAGCGCTCCTCCGGCGGCGTGCGCAGCAGGGACATGTCCCGGATGCCCACCATGGACATGTGCAGCGTGCGCGGGATGGGCGTGGCGGAAAGCGTCAGCACGTCCACGTTTTTCTTGAGCTTCTTGATGGCCTCCTTGTGCTTCACGCCGAAGCGCTGTTCCTCGTCCACGACGAGCAGGCCCAGATCGTGAAAGCCCACATCCTGCCCCAGCAGGCGGTGCGTGCCCACCACGATGTCTGTCGCGCCCTGCTTCACCGACTCGATGACCGCCCGCTGTTCGGCGGCTGTGCGGAAGCGGCTGAGAACCTCCACCCGGATTGGGTAGCCCTCGATCCTCCTGAGGATGGTCTGGTAGTGCTGCTGCACCAGAATGGTGGTCGGGGCCAGCAGCACGGCCTGCTTGCCGTCCATCACGCACTTGAAGATGGCCCTGAGCGCCACCTCGGTCTTGCCGTAGCCCACGTCGCCGCACAGGAGCCGGTCCATGGCCCGCGGCGATTCCATGTCGCGCTTGATCTCCTCAATGGCGCGCAGCTGATCCTCGGTCTCGTCGTAGGGGAATTTGTCTTCAAACTCGCGCTGCCAGGGCGTGTCCGGCGAAAACGCGTAGCCCTCGCTGTCGTGCCGCTCGGCGTAAAGCTCAACCAGGTCCTCGGCGATTTCCTCGATGCTGGCCCTGACCTTCGCCTTCTGCTTCTGCCACTCGGTGCCGGAGAGCTTGTTGATCCTGGGCGGCGCGTCCTCCGAGCCGATGTACTTCTGCACGCGGTCCAGCTGGTCGGTGGGCACGTACAGCCGGTCGCTGCCCTGATAGCGGATGAGCAGGTAGTCGCCCCAGGCCCCGCCGGCCTGGATGCGCTCCGTGCCCATGTACTGGCCGATGCCATAGGACTCGTGCACCACGTAGTCGCCCACGGCCAGGTCGGTAAACGCGCTGAGCTTCTCGCCCGCGTGCCAGCTGGAGCGGTTCTTCTGGCGCTGCGCGCCGTAGATATCCGTCTCAGACACCACGGCGAACTTCTGCGCCACATACTGGAACCCGCGCGAGACGCCCATCGGCACGATCACCGGCACGCCGGGCGTGAGCTGGTTCACGTTCTCGGCGAAGGGCACGGGGCTGCCCAGCTCCTCCAGCGTGCGGGAGAGCCGCTGCCCGCGCGCCACCCCGCCCGCCAGCAGCGCCACGCGCCACTTTTCCTTCTTCCACAGCCGGACTTCCCGCGCCAGCTCGCGCAGGTTGCTCTGATAGCCGCCGCCGTTCAGTCCCTCGAAGCGGAATATCCCCCGGAAGCGCAGATCCGGCTGTGAGACCGCCATCGGCATCGTCGCCACGGCCGTGCCGGAAACGAGGCGCGCGAGCAGCGCGTCGTAGTCGATGAGCAGCTCGCCCTGGCCGGGCAGCGCCGTCTCGCGCTCCAGCGCCACCTTGAACTGCTCCTGAAATTCGAGGATGCGGTTTTCACAGCGCGTGCGCAGGCGGTCGGGCTGATCCAGCACCACGATGGGCGCTTTGAGGTAATCCATCACGCAGGCGGTCTGCTCGTAGAGATACGGCATGAGCGACTCCGCCGCCGGGCAGGTGCGCGTTTCCCGCAGCGCCTCAACGCGCGGCATAAACTGCTTCTCCAGCTCGCTGAGCGCGCGGGCGGGCTTCTTCACGGGCGCTTCCTCCGCCTTCTCCTTCGCCCTGTCCGCGCCGGCGCTCATGTCGTCCAGCGAGGGCAGCTCGTCCAGCTCGTCGGAAATCTCCTTCGCAAATTCCTCCCACGGCGGCAGGTCAAATTCAGCCTCGAGCTCCTTCTGGCGGCTGACGCCCCCGTCCGCGGCCTGCGCCTGGCTTTCCACCGCGGCCTCGATGCGCGCGGCGGCCTGCGCGGCCTCGTCGTCGTCCAGCAGCGCTTCATGGGCGGGCAGCACCCACGCCTTTTCCACGCGGTCGGTGGAGCGCTGGCTCATGGGATCGAAATCGCGCAGCGAGTCCAGCTCGTCGTCGAAAAATTCCAGGCGCAGCGCCGAGGCGCGGCCCACGGGAAAGATATCCACAATGCCGCCGCGCAGCGCGCACTGGCCGCGGTTCTCCACCACGTCGGTGCGCTCGTAGCCCGCGTCCACAAACTGCCCCATGAGCGCGCGCGGCTCGATGGTCATGCCCTCCTCAAGCCGGATGACGCCGCGGCGGAACCGGGTGGGCGGCATCAGCCGGTAGAGCAGCGCGTCCACCGGCGCCACAAGCGCGCGCAGCCCGCCGGCCATGGCGGCGCCCAGCGCCTCGATGCGGCGGGCGGCCAGGTCGTTCGAGGCCGCGGCCACGCGCACGAAGCTGATCTCGCGCGCTGGCAGCAGCTTCACATGGCCGTGGAACAGCGCCAGAAGGTCGTCGGCGGCCTTCTGGGCGAGCTGATCAGTCGCCGTCACGAACAGCAGCATACGGCCGCTCTCCCGGGCCAGGCCGGCGAGCATGTGCAGCCGCTGGCTGTCGTCCAGCCCCGTGGCGCACAGCACGCCGGGCCTCTGCACGGCTTCTTTCAGCTGGCGGTATGATTCGATTTCCTCGAGCGGCGCGAACAGCCAGTCCAGCCTGTCCGCGCGTTTGGGTTGTTCAGACATGGATACCTCCGTCTTTTTCATTCAGATGGGAAGCGCGGCCAAAGCGCCCGGCCGCAGGGCCCGCGGCGCGCAGCCGTTTGTCCAGCGCGCCCCTATTCTTCCTTTCCCTTCTCCAGGGCTTCCGTCACGGCTCTCTCCACATCGCGCGAGAGCGGGCTGGCGCTGCCGCCCAGGTCGCCCGCCGCCATCAGCACCACGACGACGCCGTGGCCGGGGTCGATCCAGAAATGCGTGCCGTACGCCCCGCTCCACCCGAAGCATCCGGCGGGCAGCGGCTGCGCCTGCGTCTGCCTCGTGGTCACGCGCATGGACAGGCCCCAGTTTTCGTCCGCGCCCAGGCCCGGAAGGCCCGCGGGCAGCTGCGGCGAAGCCATTTCCCTCACCGATTCCGCCGACAGGATGCGCGCGCCGTTCAGCGCTCCCCCCTTCGCCAGCATCAGCGCGAAGCGCAGGTAATCCGGCAGGGTGCCGACGAGCCCCGCGGAGCCGCAGTCATACGCCCTCCTGAATCCCTCGAAGCCGACTCGCCCGATGGGGCGCTTAGCCAGCGTACCGGGCTCGTAAACCTCGGCGATGCGATTCCACTGGTGTCCGTTCGGCTCGTAGCCGGTGTCGCCCATGCCGAGCGGATTGAATATTTCCGTGGCGAGGAACGAGGCGTAGCGCATGCCCGTCGCCGCCTCGCAGATCCGGGCCAGCACGTTCATGCCCGCGATCGCGCTGTAGCCCGTCTTCGCGCCGGGCTGGAAGTCCAGCGGCACGGAGGCGTACATGCGCACGATGTTCTCCAGGTTATACATGTCCTCCGGCAGCCTGTCGGCGGCTTCGTCGCACAGGGCGGTTTCCTGCCCCAGGCCGCTGGAATGGGTCAGAAGGTCGCGGATGGTCACGGAGCGGCAGGCCCTCTCGCCCCCCGCCACGCGCCAGAGGCCCAGCTCCGGCAGCCAGCGCTCCACCGGCTCGTCCAGGCCGACGAGCCCGCGTTCCTTCAGGATCATCGTGGCCACGCCGGTGACCGGCTTGGTCATGGAGGCCAGCCGGAAGGTGGTGTCGCGGGTCATCCTGCGGCCGGTTTCGATGTCCGCCAGGCCCTGCACGCTCTGATACGCCATTCTGCCGTCCACCGCCACGGCGCACACCGCGCCGGCGACGCAGCGCTCCGCGACGCGCGCGGCAATGACCTTCGCCACGCCCGAAAAGTCGTATTTGGGATGGCGCCTGTTCTGCGTCCGGCCGGCCTTTTCAGGCGGATCGAACCTGCGGCTCCTGTCGCTGGCCAGCTGATTGGCCGCCTCGGCGCCCTTTTCAACGCAGGCGCAAATCACATCGCAGGCGTCGAGAAAGCTGTCGTAAGCCGTCTGCCGCTCTTCGGGCGTGCGCCAGCCGGCCAGCACCCAGTCGACCAGATCCCAGCCCTGCGGCGCGCGGCCCACGCCCACCCTCACGCGCGGGAAGTCGTCGCGGCCCAGCAGGGAAATGATGGAGCGCATGCCGTTGTGCGTGCCGGCGCTGCCCTTCGCCCGAAAGCGCACCCGGCCCGGCTCGAGATCGATGTCGTCGTAGACCACAATGAGATGATCCATGTCGACTTTATACCAGTTCACGAGCTCCACAACGCTCTCGCCGGACAGGTTCATGAAGGTCTGCGGCTGAGCCAGCACCACGCGTTCGCCGCCGATGTGTCCCTCGGCCAGCCGCGCCTTGCCCCTGAGCCGGCTGAAGCCGACGCCCAGCCTGTCCGCCAGCAGCGTCACCACGTCGAAGCCCGCGTTGTGATGCGTGTGAGCGTACTTTTCTCCCGGATTGCCCAGGCCCACAATGATGTACATTGCGTCTCCCCTTTCATCACAAAAGGAGGAATCGGGACGATCCCCCAATTCCTCGGCCGGTTTATACTCATTTCACCCCAAAACATGGAAGCAGCCTCGGCTCCGCATTTCAGAGGAATATGACTGTTGTGCGAAAGCCCATCCGCGGGCGGAAGAGACGCCGCTCCCGCCCCGCCCGCCGCTTCGCATGGCGACGCCCGATCGCTCCCGCGGTCTATTCATAGACCCAGTCGGACGGCTTCACGACGGCGCAGCCCCGATCCCGGTCGACGCTGCTGAGCACCATCAGCGCCGTCACGCCGTCCACGCGCTTCTTCTGCGGCTCGGCCGTGGCGATCACCACGCCCGTGCCCACCACCTCCACGTCGAATTCCTTCATCAGGTCGTGCATGCCGCGCAGCGTGCCGCCGCCCTTCATGAAGTCGTCGATGATGAGCGCCTTCTGGCCGGGCGTCACCGCACGGCGCGCCAGCGCCATGGTCTCGATGCGGTCGCCCGTATCGCCGGAGATGTAGTTGATCTTCACCGCGCTGCCCTCGTAGGCCCTGGAATCGCGCCGGGCGATGACCAGCGGCACGTCGAGCATGCGCGCCGTCATCATGGCGACCGGAATGCCCTTTGTCTCCATGGTCAGCACGAAATCCGGCTCCCTGTCGTAATACCGGCCGGCCAGGATTTCTCCCATGAGCTCGGAAAGATCCGAATCGCAGGTGATGTCGGTCGTATAGAGGAAATTCCCCGGCAGCAGCCGTCCCGGCCGGGAAAGCCGCTCAGACAGCGCCTCCAGCGTGTCGATCACCCGGGCGCGCGAGGGTATTGCCCGGTACATCACGCCGCCCGCCGCTCCGGCCACCGTGGTCAGCCGGCCCAGATCAAACTGCGCGAAGGTATCCGCCAGAATGCTCAGATCCTCGCTGATCGTCGACTTGGCCGCGCCAAACAGCTCGGCAAAGTGCGACAGCGTGTATATTCTGTTCGGCGAGGCCGTCAGAATCCGCGACATCGCCGCGAGTCGTTCATTGCGCTTGATGCGATCCATTGTGCTTGCCCATTCCCTTCTATAATATGAACCTTCTCCGGCCGTTCAGTGTCACATGGATTTTATTATAGAGCAATCTCCCGCGCGTTTCCAGCGCTAATGAATATTTTTATGTGAATTTAACCAATCATTAGCACTGATAGCCCCCGTCCGCCGCGCTTTTTGGGTTGCCCGGCGGGCGAGGCGGGCGTATAATGAGAGTGTATGTCCAAATCCCGTCAGACGCGTTTCAGGGATTTCAGAAACACACTCTGGAGCCACGCTCCAGCGATATGACAAGCAATCCGAAAGGACGATGGAGGACAATGTCACAGTCAACGCAGGGAAAGCGACTTCATTTCATCGGCATCGGCGGCAGCTCCATGAGCGGGCTGGCGCGCTTTATGCTGCGGCAGGGCTGCGTCGTCACCGGCTCGGACCGCGACCGGTCGCACAAGACCGAGGCGCTCGAGGCGCTGGGCGTCGCGGTCTATTCCGGCCACAGGGCGGAAAACGTGCATGGCGCGGATCTCGTCGTCTATTCCGCGGCCATCCCGGAGACCAATCCCGAACGCGTTGAGGCGGCGCGGCTGGGCATCCCGCAGATCGAACGGGCCGTGCTGCTGGGCCGGCTGATGAGCACGTTTGAAAACGCCGTGTGCGTCAGCGGCACGCACGGCAAAACCACCACCACCTCGATGATCGCGCAGGCGTTTGTCGACGCCGGGGAGGATCCGGGCGTGCACATCGGCGGCGAGCTGGACGCCATCGGCGGCGGCACGCGCGTGGGGCACGGCTCCACGTTCATCGCGGAGGCCTGCGAATACAACGGCAGCTTCTGGCATTTATTCCCCACCGTCGCCGTCATTCTGAACATCGACGAAGATCATCTCGACTTCTACAAAGACCTGGACGACATCGAGGCCTCCTTCCGCCGCTTTGCCCATCTGGTGCCGGAGGACGGCTGGGTGGTGGGCTGGGGCGACGACCCGCGCGTGCGCAGCGTGCTCTCTTCGCTGCGCTGCCGCACCCGCTCTTACGGCCTCGAGCCGCACAACGAGCTGCGCGCCGAGGACATTTCCTACGACGAGCAGGGCCGCGCGCACTTCACCGCCACGCTGTTCGGCCATCCGCTGACCGAGGTGGAGCTGGCCGTGGCGGGCGAAAAGAACCTGCTCGACGCGCTGGCCTGCATCGCCGTGGCGGACATCTGCCAGCTGAGCATGTCCGGCGTGGCGCAGTCGCTCTCGCGCTTCACCGGCGCGCACCGGCGCTTCGAGCTGACCAGCGTGACCGACGGCGTGCGCCTCTACACCGACTACGCGCACAACCCCGCCGAGATGCAGACGGCCATCCACATTGCGGCCATGCAGCCCCACAACAGGCTGTGGGCCGTGTGGCAGCCGCACACCTACTCGCGCACCAAAACGCTCTTCAACGGCTTCATCGAGACCTTCGACGAGGCCGACCGCGTGCTCATCACCGACATCATGGGCGCGCGCGAGCCTGATCCCGGCGACATCAGCGCCGGCATGCTCATCGGCCCGCTGCGCGCGCGCGGCGTAAAGGCCGAGCACACGCCCGCCTTCGACGACGCCGAAGCATACCTGCGCGCGCACTGGCAGCCGGGCGACATCGTGATCACGCTGGGCTGCGGCAACATCGACCTGCTGAACGAACAGATTGCACAGAATGGAGATACGGAAAAATGAGCACGGAATCGACATGGCGCGGTTTCAGGCGCGAGGACTTCGACTTTGATGGGCACGCATGCATCCTCGTGCACCCCGATCATCCCCGGGCGGACAGGGCGTGGGTGTGGCGCGCCGAGTTCTTCGACGCGTTCGCGCAGGTGGACGAGGCCATGGCACGGGCCGGGTATCACGTGGCCTACATCCGCCTGTCCGACCGGTACGGCTGTCCCTCGGCCGTAGAGGACATGGAGGCCTTCCGCAAAATGCTCGTGGAAACGCGCGCCCTTCGCGACAGGCCCCATCTGTTCGGCTTCAGCCGCGGCGGACTGTACGCCGTCAACTACGCGCTCGCCTTCCCCGAGCACACGGGCAGGCTCTACCTCGACGCGCCGGTCCTGGATATCCGCAGCTGGCCCGGCGGCCTGGGCAAGGCCCCGCGCGAGGATACGTGCTGGCGCGAGTGCCTCGACTGCTATGGCCTCACCGAGGAAACCGCAAGGACGTTCGACCGCAACCCCCTCGACCGCGCGGAGGCGCTGGCAAAGCTCAGCATCCCCGTTGTGCTGGTGGCGGGCGGGGCGGACAGAACGGTGCCCTACGACGAGAACGGCCAGCCCTTCGCGGCGCGCTTCCGGCGCGCGGGCGGCGAAATCAGGCTGATCGTGAAGCCGGGCTGCGACCATCACCCGCACTCCCTCGACGACCCCGCGCCGGTGGTCGCGTTTCTCACAAAGGAGGACTGATCCATGGCCGAGGTCAAGACCAACGCCGTGCGCATCGTCGAGACGCACGGCGCGGCTTATGCGCTGCACACCTATCCCTGCGCGGAGCCGCTCGACGGCGTGAGCGTGGCGGCCCGGCTGGGCGCGGACGTGGAGCGCGTGTTCAAGACGCTGGTGACACAGGGCAAGAGCGGCGCGTATTTCGTGTTTGTCATTCCCGCGGCGGCGGAGCTGGACCTCAAGAAGGCCGCCCGCTCCGTGGGCGAAAAGGCCGTGGCCATGATCCCGGTGAAGGACATCAACAAGGTCACGGGCTATGTGCGCGGCGGCTGCAGCCCGGTGGGCATGAAAAAGCAGTACGTCACCCGCATCGACGAATCCGCCCGGGCACACGGGGCCATCTTCGTGAGCGCGGGGCGGCTGGGCCAGCAGATGGAGCTGGATCCCGAAAAGCTGGCGGAAATCGCAGGGGCGGCGTTCGACGAGCTGACGATGAAATGAACGGCTGACGCAAACAGGGCCGTCTCAAAACGCGCATATCGCATAAAAAGGTTCCCGGTGCGGACGCCGGGCGGCCGCCCGTCAGGTGATGTCGTCCTCTTCCTTGTCCAGCAACCGGGCGCTGGAAATGCTGTCCTGGCCAAACCGCTCGCGGATGCTGTCGATGGCGCTCTGCAGCTTCTCGCCGCGCCCCTTCCTGCCGCCGCCCGGCTCATCGAACAGGCTGGTCTGCACGGGCGCGCCTTCATCCTCAAAATTGACCACGCCCAGCGACAGCAGCCGGATGGGCTGATCCAGACGCCAGGATTTCAGCACCAGCGAAAGCGCCGTCCGGTAAATGTCGCGGGTGAGATCGGTGGCCTCCCGCATGGTCTCCTGCCGGGAAATGACGCGCAGGTTCACATCTTTGATCTGCACCTGCACCGTGCGCGCCTTCACGCGCTCGCGCCGCAGACGCGTGCCCACGCTCTCGGCCAGCATCATGAGGCCGGTGCGTATGTCCTCCTCGCCCAGAAGATCCCGCCGGAAGGTGATGGAGTTTGATATGCTGCGCGCCGGGTCGGTCTCGCCGATGCGGCGCACGGGCGAGGTGTCCAGCCCGTTGGCGTAGGCGTGCAGCGTCTCGCCGCTGCGGCCCAGAATGGCGGTCAGGCGCTCGACGGAGGCGTTCGCCAGATCGCCGATGGTAAAGATCATCGCCCGGTTCAGGGCCTGCGCCGCCGTCGGCCCCACAAACAGCATGTCCCGCACCGGCAGCGGAAACAAAAGCGTCCGGAAGTTCTCCCGCGTCACGCAGGTGGTGGCGTCGGGCTTTTTATAATCGCTGCCCAGCTTCGCAAACACTTTGTTGAACGACACGCCCGCCGAGATGGTCAGATCGAACTGCTCGCGCACGCGGCGTCTCAGCTCGTCCGCGAGGGCCTTTCCCCCGCCGAAGAGCGACGCGCCGTCCGTCACATCCAGCCAGGATTCATCGATGCTGAACCGCTCCACCCGGTCGGTGTACTCGGCGTACAGCGCGTTGATCTTCTCGCAATAGGCGCTGTACTTGCCCCGGCTCGGCGGCACCAGCACCAGGTTCGGACATTTTCGCTTCGCCTGCCAGATGGTCTCCGCCGTCGTCACGCCGCACTTCTTCGCCAGCTCGTTTTTGGCCAGAATGATGCCATGACGGCTGTCCGGATCGCCGCACACCGCCATGGGCACCTTGCGCAGCTCCGGATGGTCGATGCATTCCACCGAGGCGAAATAGCTGTTGCAGTCGCAGTGCAGTATGACCCGATCCATCTCCCTCAATCCTCCGATGATGCCGGCAGCGGCGGCTCAGCCTCCTTCTTGCCCGCGCCGCTTCGACGGCGGCGGCTCCTCTTCGGCGCGGTCGATCCGTCCTCCTCCCGCGCGCCCAGTCCGGCCCGCACCGCGTCGCCAAGCGCTTCGCGGGTGTTTTCCAGTTCGTTCGCCATCACGCGTTCAAGCAGGCTGTTCAGGCATTCGCCGGTTTTCCGCCGCGCAACGCCCAGCTGAAACACATCCTCCCCGTTCAGCGCCAGCTGCCTGAGCGTCACGCAGTCGTCCTGCTGAATGATCATGTGCGTGAGCGCGCGAATCTGCGCGGCGCGCAGCTCCACCAGGCCCGGCAGCAGCTCGTCGCCGTACCGGTTCAGCGCGCGGCGCATGCCCACGCGATCGGTGGGCACGGGCTCGTGCGCGTGCTCGATCACGCCGTCGATGAAGCCGCGGCTGGCCTTGCTGAATTTGAGCCGCATGCCGCACTCGTGCGCCTGTTCGCGCGTGAGGTCGCACAGAAGCGCCGCCAGCCTCAGGTCCGGCGCGGGGCTGATGAGCGCCACGCGCCGCGCGGCCAGCAGGTATTCGTCCACGGTGAGCAGGCGCAGCTCCGGCATGAGCACCTCGAACACGTCGCGATATTCAATCAGAATCGATTCCGCGCGCGCGCCGCACACCAGCTTCCTGAGCTCGATCAGGATGCGCTCGGCGCTGATCTGGCCGAGCAGCGGGCCGCAGGCGTGGACGCCCTGCGCCGTGGGCGGATCGATGTCGAAATCCAGCGTCGCGGAAAAGCGCAGCGCGCGCAGGATGCGCAGCGCATCCTCGCTGAAGCGCACCTCCGGCACGCCCACGCAGCGGACGAGCCGGTTTTCGATGTCCTCCTGCCCGCCAGTGTAGTCGATCAGGCCGGCCTTCTCGTTCCAGCACAGCGCGTTGATCGTGAAATCGCGCCGCTGCACATCCTCGTAGAGATTGCCGGTGAACACCACGTCGTCCGGATGGCGGGCGTCCTCATAGTCGCCGTCAATGCGGAAGGTAGTGATTTCAATGGGCATGGCGTATTTGATAAGCCGCACCGTGCCGTGCTTGAGGCCGTTCAGCACCAGCTTGTCCCGCCGGAAGAGCGCCATCACCTCGTCCGGCAGGGCGTTTGTGGTGATGTCGTAATCGTCCGGCTCCCTGCCCAGCAGCACGTCGCGGACGCTGCCGCCCACGATGTAGGCCTGGTAGCCCGCGCCCGTCAGCGCGCGCATGGCATACTGCGCGGCGCGGGGCAAATGCATCCTCATGGCTTCGTCACTCCTCCGGCGAATGTCGGGACGCGGCGCGTGTTTTTTTTCGTGCATTTTCCCACGGCTCGCGCACAAGGCCCCGTTTTGTGATATAATTGAAGCAGATTATTTTCTCTGTCGATTATACCATAAAACCGTCGGCAGGAAAAGGGCCATTCGGAGGTTTCCATGTTCGCACATCTTCATCTCCATACGGAATACAGCCTGCTGGACGGCGCAAGCCGCATCTCGCCCCTGCTGGACAAGATCAAGGCCATGGGCATGGAGCACTGCGCCATCACCGACCACGGCGCCATGTACGGCGTGGTGGAATTCTATCAGCAGGCCATAAGCCGCGGCATTCACCCGGTCATCGGCTGCGAGGTCTACGTCTGCCCGGACATGCGCGAAAAGCTCTCCGGCCAGCGCGATTACAGCCACCTCATCCTGCTGTGCGAAAACCAGACGGGCTACCAGAACCTCATCTACCTCGTGAGCCAGGGCTTCGTGGAGGGCTTCTACTACAAGCCCCGCATCGACTACGACCTGATCGCCCGGCACAGCGAGGGCCTCATTGCGCTCTCGGCCTGCCTGTCCGGCGACATCCCGAAGCTCCTCCTGGACGGCCGCGAGGGCGACGCCCGGAAGATGGCGCAGAAATACCTCGACCTGTTCGGCCGCGGCAATTTCTTCATCGAGCTCCAGGATCACGGCCTGCCGGATCAGAAGCGCATCCTGCCCGGCCTTGTGAAGCTGGCCCGGGACATGGACATCCCCCTCGTCGCCACCAACGACTGCCATTACATCGACCGCGAGGACGCCGAAACGCAGGAAATCCTCATGTGCATCCAGACCGGCAAGACGCTGACCGATCAGAACCGCATGCGCATGGAGACCGACGAGATGTACGTCAAATCGGAGGAAGAGATGCGCGGCGTTTTCCCGGGGCTGCCCGAGGCCATTGAGAACACCGTGAAGATCGCCGAACGATGCCAGGTGACGTTTGACTTCAGCTCCATCCACCTGCCCCGCTTTCCGCTGCCCGAGAACGAGCAGGCCGACGGGTATCTCCGGAAGCTGTGCGAGGAGGGCCTGAAAAGGAAATACCCGCCCGAACGGACCGACGCCGCGGACCGGCTGGCCTATGAGCTGAGCGTCATCAAAAAAATGGGGTATGTCGACTACTTCCTCATCGTGTGGGACTATGTGCACTTCGCCAAATCCCACGGCATCCTCGTGGGCCCCGGCCGGGGCAGCGGCGCCGGCTCCATCGTGTGCTATTGCCTGGACATCACCGCCATCGATCCGCTCAAATACGACCTGCTGTTCGAGCGCTTCCTGAACCCCGAACGCATCTCCATGCCCGATATCGACATCGACTTCGACTATGAGCGCCGCGACGAGGTCATCAGCTATGTCGCCAGGCGCTACGGCGCGGATCACGTGGCGCAGATCATCACCTTCGGCACCATGGCCGCCAAGGCGGTGGTGCGCGACGTGGGCCGCGTGATGGGCATGAGCTACGCCGACGTGGACGCCGTGGCGAAGGCCATCCCCTTCGCCCTGGACATGACGCTGGAGAAGGCGCTGTCCTCGAGCCCGGATCTGCGCACGCTTTACGAGAGCGACGAGCGCGTACACCGGCTGATCGATACCGCGCGCAAGCTCGAGGGCATGCCCCGCAACGCCTCCACGCACGCGGCCGGCGTGCTCATCACCAGCCGCCCGGTGTATGAATACGTGCCGCTGCAGACCAACGACGAGGTCATCACCACGCAGTTTCCCATGGGCACGCTCGAAAAAATGGGCCTCCTGAAGATGGATTTCCTGGGTCTCAGGACGCTCACCGTCATCGGCGACAGCCTCGCCATGATCGAGCAGGCCACCGGCCGGCGCCTCGCGCCCGAGGACATCCCCATGGACGACAAAGGCGTGTTCGACATGATCTCGGAAGGCGACACGGACGGCGTGTTCCAGATGGAGGGCGGCGGCATGCGCGCCTTCCTGGCCAACATGAAGCCCGCCTGCTTCGAGGACATCATCGCCGCCATTTCGCTCTACCGGCCCGGCCCGATGGAATCCATTCCCCGCTTCATCGCGGGCAAGCAGAATCCCGAAACCGTCAAATACCTGCATCCCCGGCTCCGGCCCATCCTCGACGTCACCTACGGCTGCATGGTGTATCAGGAGCAGGTCATGCAGATCGTGCGCGACCTGGCCGGCTACTCGATGGGCCGAAGCGACCTCGTGCGCCGCGCCATGGCCAAGAAAAAGCACGACGTGATGGCGCAGGAAAAGGAATACTTCATCCACGGCAAGGTGGAGCCGGACGGCACCGTTTCCGTGCCCGGCGCCGTGCGAAACGGCGTGCCCGAGGACGTGGCGAACCAGCTCTTCGAGGAAATGACCGCTTTCGCCAGCTATGCCTTCAACAAGCCGCACGCCGCCGGCTACGCCGTCGTCGCCCTGCAGACCGCCTGGCTCAAGCTGCATTATCCGGCCGAATTCATGGCCGCCATGATGAACTCCTTCGCAGGCAACGCGGGCAAGGTGGCCTTCTACATCCAGTATCTGCGCAAGCGCGGCATTCCCGTGCTGCCGCCGGACGTCAACCAGAGCGGCGAGAAGTTCACCGTCGACCACACGGGCGACACGCCGGCCGTGCGCTTCGGGCTGAACGCCGTGAAGAATGCCGGCCATAACGCCATCGCCGCCATCGTGGGCGAAGCGCGCAGGGGTGGCCCCTATCGCGATCTCAACGACTTCGTGAACCGCATCGCCTCGGACCAGATCACCAGGCGCGTGGTCGAATCGCTCATCAAGGCCGGCGCGTTCGACGCGCTGCCCGGCAACCGCGCGCAAAAGCTGGCGGTGTATGAGCAGATCATGGAGGGCGCCGCCCGGCGCCGCAGAAACACGGCGGAGGGCCAGCTGTCCCTGTTCGACGCGCTGGCGGATGAAGCGCCGGCGCTGAACGTCCCCTCCACCCCCCTCCCGGACCTGCCCGAGCTGCCGCCGCGCCAGCTGCTCTCTCTGGAAAAGGAAATGACCGGCGTCTACATCACCGGCCACCCGCTGGACGAATACCGCGAGGAGCTCGGCCAGCTCGAGATCAACACCCGCTTCCTCGCCGCCCTCGGGGAGGAGCAGGAGGACAGGGGGCTTTCCTTCGACGGCATGCGGGCCACGATGGGCGGCATCGTCGTCGAAAAAAAGGTGAAGGCCACGCGCAAGGGCGACATGATGGCCTTCGTCACGCTGGAGGATTTCTACGGCTCAACCGAGGCGCTGATCTTCCCCAGGACCTATGAAAAGTACCGCCAACTGCTCGAGCCGGATTCGCTCATCCTGATGCATGGACGGCTCTCCATCCGCGAGGACGAGGACCCGCGCATCATTCCGGAGACCATCGAGCCGCTGAAGCACGGCCCGGTCTCCGCCCCGGAAGCGCCGCCCGCGCCCGAAGCGCCGCAGGCCCGGCTGTATCTGAAGGCCGCGGACGAGGCCGCGCGCGATCAGGCGCTCACGATCCTGGCGCGCACCCCCGGCCCGATCAGCGTTACCTTCGTCATGGCGAATACCGGCCAGGCGCTGCGGGCGCCTCAGCGCTACTGGGTGAACGCGCGCGTCGATCTGGCGTCGCTCAGAACGCTCTTGGGCGATGCGAACGTGGTGATGAAATGACGCATTGGCAAACGCCGCGATCTGTGCTATAATGGCCGCGACGTCACAGCAAGGGAAGGAGCTTTTTCCATGAAGCGCATAGAAGACATCGATCCGAATTTCAGGCTCGTCGACGCGATCCCGTCCGATTACCTCTTCCTTGATCCCCGCGAGGCGCCCTTCCGCATCTGGGGCCTCAGCCCCAACGCCGAGGGCAGCTACTGCCGGCTGCCGCTGGAGCTGCTGCCCCAGTGCAACGAGGGCGTGCAGGAGCTGGCCTGGCACCTGGCCGGCGCATGCGTGCGCTTCACCACCGATTCAGAGGGGCTGGCCGTCCTGTGGGCGCTGCGCGGCAGAGGCAATATGCCTCACTTCGCCGCCACCGGCCAGAGCGGCATGGAGCTGTTCGAAGAGACGGAACACGGCGCGCGCCAGATCAAAACCATCATCCCGCAGATGGACAACGGCTGCGGCTGCAAGACGAACCAGAGCTTTTTCGCGCCGCTGCCCGGCGGCCTCCGTCACTACGCGCTCTATCTGCCGCTGTACAACGGCCTGACGCAGTTCATGCTGGGATTTGCCCCGGAGGCCAGGATTGAACCTGGCCGCACGCCCCGCATCGAAAAACCGCTCGTGTTCTACGGCTCTTCGATCACCCAGGGTGGCTGCGCCAGCAAGGTGGGCTCCTGCTACAGCACCATCCTGGCGCGCCGGCTGGACGCCGCGCAGATCAACCTGGGCTTTTCCGGCAGCGGCCGGGGCGATGAGCACATGGCGCGGCACATCGCCTCCCTGCCGATGAGCGCCTTCATTCTGGACTACGACCACAACGCCCCGGACGCCGCGCACCTGCTCGCCACGCACGAGCGCTTTTACCGGATCGTCCGGCAGGCCCAGCCCGAGCTGCCCATCGTCATGCTCAGCATGCCGGACTTTGACCGCAACCCCGCCGACGCGTCCGCGCGCCGCAGCATCATCGTCAAAACCTATGCCCGCGCGCTCGAAGAAGGCGACCGGCACGTCGCGTATGTGGACGGCCAGTCCCTCTTCGGCAGCAGCGACCGCGACATGTGCACGGTGGACGGCTGCCATCCCAACGATCTGGGCTTCCTGCGCATGGCGGACCGGCTGGAACCGGTGCTGCGGAGCATGCTGAACATCTGACGAACCGACGCAAAGCAAGGAGGTAACGCCCATGAAGCCCTTTATGGACAAGGATTTTCTTCTGAGCACGGAAACCGCAAAGGCCCTGTTTCACAACTACGCCGAGAACATGCCCATCTTCGACTATCACTGCCACCTGAATCCGCATGAGATCCTGGAGAACATCAATTACCGCAACCTCAGCCACCTGATGCTGGGCGGCGACCACTACAAGTGGCGGGCCATGCTCTCCAACGGCGCGGACGAGTCGCTCATGTACGGCGACAAGGGCTCCGCCTCCGACTGGGACAAGTTCTACGCCTACGCCTCCATGCTGAAATATGCCATCGGCAATCCGCTGTTCCACTGGACGCATCTGGAGCTGCAGCGCGTGTTCGGCATCTGCGACGTCCTGTCCGAAAAGACCGCCAGGGACATCTACGACCGCGCCAACGCCATGCTCGCCACCGACGCGTTCCGCTGCCGCCGCCTGATCGAAAGGTTCAACGTGAAGGTCATCTGCACCACCGACGACCCCGCCGACGACCTGGCCGACCACATCGCGCTGGCGAAGGACGCCTCCTTCCGCGTGAAGGTGCTGCCCTCCTTCCGGCCGGACAAATCCACCGCCGTCGCCAGGCCGGGCTATGCCGAGTATATCGCCAGGCTCAGCGCCGCCTCAGGCATCGAAATCGACGGCTTCGAGGCCCTGATGGACGCGCTTGAAAGGCGGCTGGACTACTTCTCGGCCGTCGGCGCGCGCGTGAGCGACCACGGGCTGGACTACATGCCCGAGGGCGACGCCGCGCCGGCCGAGCTGGACGCCATCTTTGCCAGGGCCATGAACGGCATCGCCGCGACGCACGCCGAAGAAAGCGCCTTCAAGGCCGCCGCAATGGCGCGCCTGGGCGGCATGTACCGGGCGCGGGGCTGGACGATGCAGCTGCACATCAACGCCATGCGCAACAACAATACCCGTATGTACGAGAAATACGGCGCGGACGCCGGCTTCGACTCCGTGTCCGACGCGCTGCTGGCCGTGCCGCTCAGCCGGCTGCTCGACCGCATCAGCGTGACCGGCGGCCTGCCCAAGACCATCATCTATTCCCTCAACCCGCGCGACAACTACGTCGTGGGCACCATGCTGGGAAACTTCCAGGGCGGCGAGCCCGGCAAAATCCAGATGGGCAGCGGCTGGTGGTTCCAGGATCAGCGCGACGGCATGGTGGATCAGATGAAGACGCTGGCCAACCTCGGCCTGCTGGGCCGCTTCGTGGGCATGCTCACCGACAGCCGCTCCTTCGTGAGCTATCCGCGGCACGAGTACTTCCGCCGCATCCTGTGCGACGTGATCGGCGCCTGGGTGGAAAACGGCGAGTATCCCGCCGATATGGACGCGCTGAAGGAAATCGTGCAGGGCATCTGTTATAACAACGCGAAAAACTACTTCGGCATCAGGGTGGACGACTGACCGGCGAGCCTCGCTGCGCCGACCGAAGCGAAGCGGCGCGGCGGCGTAAAAGACGCCCGAAGGCGTGCGGGTTTCATGGGAAAAGAGCATCAGCCCGGAGCGGCGGCAAAGCCGACCGCAGCCGGGCGCAGAGCAGAGGCGCGGCCGCAATGGCCGCGCCTCCTGAATTGTCCGGACGGGCAGGGCGGAAGGCTCTGGCGGAGCAGCCTCCCGTCACTCCACGCACACCATCTGGTGCAGCAGCACCTTCGGCACGGTGAAGCGCACGCGGCCGTCTTCGTATGTGAACGGGAGCTCTGTGCCCTGAGGCACCGCGGTCACGCGCGCGGGCCGGAAGTCCGCCTTCAGGTCGACCGCCACGTCGCAGAGCGGCACCGCGTCTTCGATGACCTCTATGCCCTTGCCGCGCACGGTGGTGTGCGCGAACAGCAGATGCACGATGTCGCGGCCGCCCTGCTTCGTCACGGTCACGATGCCGCGGTCCGGCAGGGAAACGCGCACGCGGCGCTCGTCGCCCAGCAGGCGCTCAATGGCGTGCAGCACCAGCTCCTTCACGTGCAGCTCGCCCTTGGCGGCATAGTCCTCGAATACGTTCCAGCCGATATAGGCCACACGGCCGTTCAGCACGGCGGCGGGCTGCAGCGGCGCGTCCGCATCGTTGGGCGTGTGCTGGTGCGAGGAGAAATGCTCGTAGCTCCGGTTGAAATACGGAGCCTGCCGGTCGCACAGCACCTCGCCGCCGACATTGGCCAGCTTCACGCCCTGCGCGTACATCACATAGGCGGTCCTGCCGTTGACCGCGTCGAAGCGGGGAATCATGTAATCCGGGCGGAACCCGTTCAGGCCCGCGAAGTCCGCGCCCACGTCCAGGGCGAAGCGCTTCCTGTCCCCGTCCAGGCCGGACAGACCGGTGAGCAGCACCCGGCCGCCGCCCGCGACGTACCCGTTCAGGCGCGCGGCCAGATCGTCGCGCAGGAGAATCTGGTCCGGCAGGATGACGAGCCTGTATCGGCCGAAGTCCGCCTGCTCGTCGATGAAATCGAACAGATGCTTGCCCTCCAGCAGGATGCGGTTCGCGCCGGTGTTGCTGTCGGTGCCGAAGCCGCCCCGTCCGGTGCCCAGCACCGCCTCGCAGCTTAGCACGGCAATGTCGGCATAGTTGACCGCGCCCTCGCACCAGGGCTCCTTCTTCTCCACCTGACCGTAAGCCGCGCCGATGAGCCTGTAGGTGCTCATATTCATCTCGCCGCCGGGATGCAGCTGATCGCCCACCGAGCAGCGCGCGCCGCAGGCGAGCGACAGCCCCGTCTCATAGATCAGCGCGTTGGGATGCTTGAAGCCGCCGAACTCGCCCCACGTGGTGTGGAACTTGCCGGTCATGCCGAGGAACGGCATGCCCAGCGTGCGCACGTAGGCCGCGGACATGGGGAAATGATCGTAGCCCCATCCGCCGGTGGGCAGGCTCTCCAGCTCCAGGTGCGTGTCGTACAGCGCGATGTCGCGCCGGCCATGGGCGATGTGGCCGGCGTTGTGGAAGATGGTCGCGGTGTCGGAATACTTGCGCACCGACTGCTCGATGCGGCAGCAGTAATTGGCGTAGACCATCTCGCCATGCTTCCGGATGTCGTCGTCGCTGGTGGGATCCAGGCCCTTTTCCAGCATGGATTTCACGCAGCTGGCGCACACGCACCGGCGCACGGAGGAAATGTCCAGGAACACGCCGCACGGGTTATAGCGCTCCATAACCTCCTCCACCTGCGCGCACAGCACGTCGAGATACGGCGTGTTATAGCACAGGAGGTGGTAATGCGCCTTCGTGAAGGTCTGGTTCTCCACGCCATCCGGGCTGACGTTCAGCCACTCCGGATGGTTCAGCACCTCCTTCTCGTCAAAGCCCGCGGAGATGTACACCGGGGCGTTCACGCCGATCTCGCGGCAGGCCGCAAGCTCCTCGCCCAGCAGGTCGAAATTCAGGCCCGGATGCTGCCTGTTGGCCTTTGAAGGATGGTAAGCCCAGCCGTGATGGCACTTGGAAAACACCGTAATGGAATCCACGTGGCCCGCCTTCAGCGCAGCCTGAAACTGCTTTCTGTCAAACGCCGCGCCGATGCCCGGAATTTTGCCGGAGGTGTGGAAGTCGAGATGAACCTGTCTGAACCGCATGGCAAACTCCTTTCGTCACTTCGTCAGCTCCAGATACCGGTCGACCAGGCGGTCGAACTCGCTCAGCGCCGTCTCGACGGAGGCGGGATCGGACATATCCACGCCCGCGACCCTGAGCAGCTCGATGGGATGCATGCTGCAGCCCAGCGAGAGGAACCTGCGGTAGCGCGCCACGGCGGGCGCGCCCTCCCGGCGGATGCCGCTGGCCAGCGCCATGGCGGCGGAAAAGCCGGTGGCGTACTTGTACACGTAGAACGCGCGGTAGAAGTGCGGAATGCGCATCCATTCGCAGGCGATCAGCTCGTTCTGGCGCACGGTGGGATAGTAGCGCGCGTTGAGGCCGGCGTAGAGCGCGTTGAGCGATTCGGCCGTGAGCGGCTCGCCGCGCTCGGCCATGGCGTGGGCGTCGCGCTCGAATTCGGCGAACATCGTCTGGCGGAACAGCGTCGTGCGGAAATTCTCCAGCAGCTGCGCGATGATAAAGGCCTGGGCGTTCCTGTCGTCCCTGTAGCGCTCCAGCAGCTCCATCAGCACCAGACATTCGTTGGTGGTGGAGGCCACCTCGGCCACGAACAGCGAGTAGCCCGCCGTCGTATAGGGCTGCGCCGCGTTGGAGTAATAGCTGTGCATGGAATGGCCCATCTCGTGGGCAATGGTCAGCAGCGAATCGAGGCTGGGGTGGTAGTTCATCAGCACGTAGGGATGGGAATCATACGTGCCCCAGGAGTAGGCGCCCGAGGACTTGCCCGCGTTTTCAAACGGATCGATCCAGCGCTCTTCGCGCGCCCGGCGCAGCACCGCCAGATAGTCGTCGCCCAGCGGCTTCAGGCAGTCGATCATCAGCTCATACGCCTCGTCGAAGGGCAGCCTGATGTCGAAGCCCTCCACGGCGGGCACGTACACGTCCTCCATGCCCATATCGCTCACGCCGATCTGTTCGCCCTTGCGCGTCATATACTCGCCGAGCTTGCCGAGATGGCGATGAACCGCTTCGATCAGGCCGGTATAGACCGATTCGGGCACCGCGTCCGGGAACAGACGGGCCGCGAGGGCGCTCTTGTGGTTCGCGACGCGCGCATAAAACACGTCGCCCTTGACCGACGCGCTGTAAATGGCGGGAATCGTGGCCGAATAGGCCCTGTGCGTCTCATACATGGCCTCGAACGCGGCGCGGCGCACGGCGCGGTTGCGGCTCATCATCAGCGGGATATAGCTGGAATGGGTCAGCTCGACCTTCTGCCCGTCCTCGCCCGTCACGGCGGGGAACTTCATGTCCGCGTCGCTCAGCATGGTGAAAATGGTGTCCGGAGCCGCGCCCATGTCGCCGGTCATGGCCACGATGCGCTCCTCCGCGGCAGACAGCGTGTGCGGGCGGCGGCGTTCCAGCTCGCCGAGCATCACGCGGTAATCCTCAAAGCCCGGCGTGGCGGCGACCCGCTTCAGGTAGTCGCCGGGCTGGGCCAGCAGCTCGGGCTGCACGAAGGAGACCGCGGTCTCCGCGCGCACCATCAGCGCCTGCGCGCGCTCGGTCAGCGCCTGATATTCGGTCAGGCGGTTGTCCTCGTCGCGCTTCATGCGGGCGTAGGTGAACAGGCTCTCGCTCAGGCGATTGATCGCCGTCATGGCGTCCAGCGCCTCGCGCAGGGCGTCCAGCCCGCCCAGCTTGCCCTCATAGGCCGGGAAGCGCTCAAGCAGACGGCTCGCTTTGGCATAGTCGGCCTCCCAGGCCCCGGCGGAGGCATAGATGTCCTCCAGCTTCCATCTGTTGCGCAGCTCAATCTCGCCGCGCTCGGGTATGCGTTCGCTCATGCTCAATGGCTCCTTTTACGATTCTCTTGCTGTCAGCTGACGATGTGGGGCGGCCCCGCGGCATTCAGAAGCCGAGGCCCTTCAGCCACGTCACGCACAGCTCGCTCCACTGCTCTGCGCGCGGATCGGGCGAGGCCACGCCGGCGCCATGGCAGCCGCCGGGGAATATGTGCAGCTCAAACGGCACACCCTTCACCGACATCGCCATGGCCAGGAGCAGGCTGTTTTCCACCGGCACCAGCCGGTCGTCCCTCGAATGCCAGATGAAGCCCGGCGGCGTGTCGCGCGTCACGTTCAGCTCGGCGGAAAAGCGATTCAGCAGCGCAGCGTCCTCCCTGCGCTCGCCCAGCAGGTTTTCGAGCGAGCCCTGATGCCGGAACGCCGTGAAGCTCACCACGGAATAGGCCGACACAAACGCATCCGGCCGCGACGACAGCCGCTCGACGGGATCGGCGGCGTCCGGATCCCCCGCGTCGTACAGCGTGGCCGCGGAGCAGCACACATGCCCGCCCGCGGAAAAGCCGATGATGCCCACCTTCTCATAGCCCAGCGAACGGGCCAGCCGAATGGCGCGCTTTGCGTCGCTGAGCGGCGTCTCAGGGTGGCACGGCCTGACGCGGTAATCGAGGATATAAGATGCGATGCCCGCCGCCGTGAAAATGGCCGCGATGTTGTCCTTCTCGTGGTCCACCTTGCAGCTGTAGCCGCCGCCCGGGCAGATCACCATGGCGCCCGACGCGCCGGAAACGGCGAATTCCTTCACGGAGGGCTGCGCCTGCCCGCCTGAAAACTCGGTGTAGGGCGCGACCTGATCCGGCCACAGCGGGATAATCCTGTGCTCTGTCATGCGGCGCGCCTCACTTTCCGTAGCCCTGGCTCAACAGCCACTTCTGACACAGGCCGGCCCACTGAGCCACCTGCGGCACCTTTGGGGCCAGCCCCAGGCCATGTCCGCCCACCGGGAACACATGCAGCTCGAACGGCACGCCGGCGTGGGAGAGCGCGGCGGCCAGGTTCAGGCTGTTTTCCACCGGCACGCCCGCGTCCGTCGCCGTGTGCCAGATGAAGGCCGGCGGGGTGTCGGGCGTCACGTTCAATTCCGCGGAAAAGCGCCGCAGCAGCGCGTAATCGGTTTTCCTGTCGCCCAGCAGCGCGTCGACCGAACCCTGATGCCGGAACGAGGTGAAACTCACGACGGCGTAGCAGGAAATGAATCCATCCGGCCGCGAGGAGAGCCGCTCGACCGGATCCGCCGCCTGCGGATCGCCCGCGTCGTACAGCGTGGCCGCGGCGCAGCACAGATGCCCGCCCGCGGAGAAGCCCAGGATGGCGACCTTTTCGTAGCCCATCGAGCGCACAAGGCGGATGGCGCGCTTCGCGTCGGAGAGCGGCGCCTCGTAATGGCAGGGCTTCACGCGATAGTCCAGAACGTAGGCCGCAACGCCCGCCTCGTTGATCATTTCGGCGACGGCGCGCCCTTCATGGTCGGCCTTCATCTCATAGCCGCCGCCCGGCAGCACCACCACCGCGCCCTTCGCGCCCTCAATGGGATAGGGCATCAGCGAAGGCTGGCGCTGGTCGGGGCTCTCCGCCGTATAGGGCGCCTCCCCCGGCCACAGGGAAATGGTTTCACGGTCAAGGATCAGATCCATATGCTTTTCCCGCCTCCTCATGCTGTTTGACTGCTAGAGTGTGTTTCTAAATCCAGGAGGATGCAGTTTCAAGCGGATCGAGCTGCAGTTCAAGGCAGAAAACCGCAGGTTACCTGGAGGGTAATCAAGGTTTTCTAACGCAGAAATGCTGCTTGAGACGCCGAAAATGCGCCTCGGGGATTTTAGAAACACACTCCAATAACCTGTAGAAATTTGGGATGGATTTTTCGTCGCCGCCGGGCTGAGCGAAGCGGCGCTGCGGCGGAAAAGACGCCCGAAGATGGAAGGGTTCCAGGAGGAAAAAGGTGTCAGTTTGCCGTCTCGTTTGCGCCGAACCCCAGCGACAGCAGCCACTTCTGACACATCGGCGCCCATTCCCGCACGTCCTCGCAGTCGCCCGCCAGGCCAAGCCCGTGCTCGCCGTGCGGGAAAATGTGCATCTCGTGCGGCACGCCGTGCGCCGTCAGCGCCTTCGCCAGATCCAGCGCGCACGCCACCGGCACCACCGGGTCATCCGCCGTGTGCCAGATGAAGGCCGGCGGCGTATCCGCCGTCACATTGCACTCGGCGGAATAGTGAACGAGCGTCCCGATCTCCGGGCGCTCCTCGCCCAGCAGCATGCCGGGCCAGCCCTCCTTGCGGAAGTGCCACAGGCTGGTCGCGCCGTAGCAGGGCGCGAAGGCGTCCGGCCGCGACGACAGCCGCTCGACGGGATCCTCCGCCCGCGGGTCGCCCGCGTCGTACAGCGTGGCCGCCATGCCGGCGAGGTGTCCGCCCGCCGAAAAGCCCAGGATGCCCACCTTCTCATACCCCATGGAGCGCAGCAGGCGGACGGCCCGCCTGGCCTCGGCCAGCGGCGTCTCGAGGTTCGGGAAGGGCTTGACGCGGTAATACAGCACGTAGGCCGATACGCCCGCCAAACGGATCATCCGCGCGATGGGATCGGCCTCGTGAGGCGCGAGATGCGTGTACGCGCCGCCCGGGCACACGATCACCGCGCCGCGGGAGCCCGCCACGGGGAAGGGCTTCAGCTCAGGCTCCCGGCCCCCGCAGGCCTCGCGATCGGGCGAGCAGCCCGCCGGCCACAGTCGGATGGGCGCGCGGCCGGCCTTCACATAGCCGTTCAGCTTCTCGTGAACCGCCTGCCAGCGCGCCTTCATCTCCTCGTCGTCCGCGTCGTACATCGGCTCAAAGCCGAGCCGCTCATAGGTTTTGATGGCCGGCAGGCGAAAATCATCCGTGGACAGCGTGCACTCCACGATGCCGAGCGCTTTCAGGCATTTCATGGCCTCCAGCACCACGTACTTTGCGCAGCCCTCGCCCGCATAGGCCGGATGAATGCCGACCATATGCACCTTGCCGGTGCCGTCGTCCATGACGCGCGCGGAGGCTGTGGCGACATCCATGCGGGCGTGGCGCAGGAAAAACACCCGCTCCGGCGCGCAGGTCGGATCGTTCTCGATCATGCTGTAGTCTGTCTTTTCGCCGAACGACGCCTTGATGATCCAGTTCCACGACGCGCGCTCATGGCCGTCCGCCGCGTGCAGGCTCATCCGTTCAGGCAGGCCGCCCAGCTCGGGCAGCGGCCGGTCCAGGCGCGTCTTCATCAAAAGCTGTCTGTATTCGCCCACAACAATCATCCTTTCATCCAAGCAGTTCGGGGATCATGTCCGAAAGCCGGCCGTATTTCAGGTCCGGAACGGTCGAGCTCGCCGCGAGCATGTCCTCGGTGGTCTCGCCAGTCATGACGAGGATCGCCGTCATGCCGTGCTGAAGCCCCGTCTCGATGTCGGTATACAGCCGGTCGCCCACCATGGCGAGCTGGTCGGCGCGCAGGCCGGTGCGCTTCAGCGCCGCCTCGACGATCCCCGCGTACGGCTTGCCGATGATGAGGTCGGGCCGCCGGCCCGTCGAAGCCTCGATGAAGGCGATGATCGCGCCGATGTCCGGGGCAAAGCCCGTCTCTGTCGGGCAGTTAAAATCCGGATGCGTGGCGATATACGGCAGACCCGCGCGCACGAAATCGCACACGGCGGTCATCTTGGCGTAATCGAGCGTGGTGTCATAGCCGATGATGACGTAATCCGGGCGTTCCTGGTCGATGGCGACGCCATATTCGCCGAGCTCCTCGAAGAGAAACTCATTGCCCAGCACGAACGCCTTCTGGCCGGGATAGAGCTCGTTGACCTTTACGGCCGTCGCCTGGCCGGAGGTGAGCACCTTGTCGCGCGGAACGCTGAGTCCCATCCTCGCAAGCTTTTTCACATAATGCGCGGCGTTGTGCGAGGAATTATTGGTGAGGAAGAGGTAATCCCGGCCGCTGTCGACGACGGCCCTGATAAAATCGAGAGAACCGTCGAGCAGCTGATCGCCCAGGTAGAAGGTGCCGTCCATGTCCAGCAGGAAGCAGCGGACATCGCTGAGTTTTTTCATCGTTTCATCCCCGTCTTATTTCTTTTGAGCCGCGACGATGGCCGCGTTGATCCGGCGGCGCAGATTCAGGAGATACATGGCGTCCTTCGGGTAGCGCTTGAATGAGACCGGCTCGCTCAGGCCGTCGTCAATGAGCGCCGTCACCGCTTCGCGGCCCGCAAGCCGCTCCAGCCAGCGCATGGCCCGCAGATCCTGCATGGCGTGGCAGGCCACCATCATGCGGATGGATTCCTCCGGCTCCCCGCCCTCGCCCGGATAGACCTGGAAGCAGTCGCCCGCGGGCGTGAACGCCTCGCCGTCCGTCACGGCGTACGGGTCTACCTGGAAGTCGGAATACTGCGTGCCGTAGAAGTTGTAGCCCCACTGCAGGAAGCCCTCTATGTCGTATTTGTACAGCTGCACGCCCAGAATCCGGGTGCGGGCCGAGGGCATGGAGATGAACGTATTGGTCACGTCCCGATGCTCGCCCACGCAGTAATACGTCCACAGGCCGGGAATCTTCGCAGCCACAAAGTCGTCCATGCGGTCGATGGCGGGAACCGGCTTGGCCACCGCGCCGCTCTCGTAGAATTTGATGTTGGAGAGCGCGTCCATGATGGTGTAGCCCTGAAGATGACCCGCCACCAGCGCCTTGGCCCTGAGATAGCTTTCGAGCTGCTCCTCATTCGGCTCGTCGGAAATGTGGAAATAGCAGCGCCTGTCAATGCCCAGCGCCTTCAGTTCGCCCAGCAGGGCGGGCAGATAGGCGTCGATAAACCGCCGGTACCCGTCGCTGTCCGCGGCCACGTCCCAGCCGAAGATGCGCCTGTATTCGCCGTCCACCGTGGCCATGATCTTCGGCGTAGCGCGCGCGCCCCACTGCGTGAACAGATGCGCCGCCTCGAAGTACTCCACGCCGCAGCGCAGCGCCATCTCCACCCAGCGGCGCAGCTTATCGAAGCCGAAGCTGTACCGGCCGCCGTTCAGATACACATCCACCAGCTGCACGGTGAGGCGCTCGCCGCCCTCGCGGGTGTCCAGCGGCGGGGTGTGGATGGGCATGAGCATCATGTTGATGCCCCGCTTCACGGCCAGACGCATGAAGTTCTCGGTGATGCGCCAGAATTCCTCGGAAAACACCGGCGCGTGGTAGTAGTGCGCCAGGCAGTCGTAGTGGAACCACTTGGTATGGATCAGCGTCTGCGCGGGCAACATGCCGGGCAGGATGGTCACGTTCACGGTCAGCGTATCCAGCGTCTCGCCCGTGGCCTCGCGCAGCATGGCGATTTCAACGGGGTATGTGCCGGGCTTTACCTCGCCCCGCGGCTCCACGTCGATCCACAGCGTGTCCCACTGGCCGCCATAGGCGTGCAGCTTGTGCGGCACGATATCCCGCAGCAGGTCGGGATACAGGCCGGGCGCCTTGCGCAGATAGTTGTCGCCGCTGTCCGGCAGGCAGGCGAAGCGCACCGGCACATGGCGCACCGTGCGGACGCGCACATAATCGGCGATGGGCGAACTGATCCGCGGCCAGACCCACAGCCGTGCGTCCGGACTCACCAGGGAAAACGCCACCTGAAAGGAAATCGTCTCGTTCTGGAACCCTTCAATGGGGCCGGCCTCCGGCTTTTCGACGGGCTCCTCGTCCAGAAATACCTTTTCCAGCGCGCTGATCAGCTTCAGCTTCAGTTCCATGTCAGTTTCCTCCCTCGATGTCGTAGGTCACGGTTTCGCTGCCCGCCGTCAGCGTGAGCGTCCAATCCCCGGCGCCGGCAATGCGCGCGGGGATCTCGGCGTAGATCATCATCCGGGCCTCGCCCAGCGGCAGCAGCATGGTGTCGAACCGCGCGCCGCCGTCCGTCTCGCACACCAGCATGCAGTGATAGGCAATGTCGCCCAGGCTCAGCGTGGCGCTCAGCTGGCGATAGAAGGTCAGCTCCTCCGCCGAGGTATTCAGCACGCGCCCCTCGGCAATGAACAGCGTGTTGTCGGCGTTGGCGGCCACGCGCATATCGCCCTTCTCCGAAAGGAAGGCGTCCGCGAACCAGCAGCGGCTGACGCACGCGCGGCACACCCCGCCCAGCCCGGTCAGCTCCGGCTCCGCCGCCGCCTCCGCCGCGTAAACGGAACCCGTCCCGGCCAGGCAGTCGATCAGCGCGCGGTCGGCGATGCCGCACTCCATCAGCCCCCAGTAGCGCCGGGCGGCGCGCACGGCGCGGTCCGTCCCGTCGCCGAAGCTGCCGTCGGCGCGGCCCTGCATGTAGCCGGCCTGCATCAGCAGCTCCTGAAGCTGGCGCACGCTCTGCCCGCTGTCCTCGCGGGCGAGCATTTCAAAATCATTGTTCAGCGCGATCGAGCCGCCCTCCCCGCGTCCCAGCGCGCGGCTCTCCATCTGCGGCTCGAAGCCGTACAGCTGCTTCCAGCGCGCGGCGTTCAGATCCCACAGCGCGTACTGGGCGACGCCGAGCTTGTCGAGCTCCGCCAGCATGGCGGAAACGCCCTTCAGCGAGGAGGCCTCGATCTGGCTGCGCGTGGAGACATAGCTGTCGCGCAGCTCGGGCGTGAAGGTGTATGATCCGTCCCCCAGCAGGCGCACGCGCACCGTCCTGGCGACGAGCAGGGACCTCATCGCGCGGATGCCCGCCGCGTCCAGCGGCGCGCGCATCACTTCCACCGACAGGCGGCCGAGCGAGCGGGTTTCGTGCGTCGTGCGGAAATCGTAGCGGGTCTGATCGATCACCAGCGACGCCGTGTCGGCGTTCAGCGCGCGCGGCCCGGCATAGCAGAACACCAGCGCCGGCTGTATGACGCCGCTCGCGCGGTCGCCGCCGAGCTCCAGGTAGAAATACCCCACGCTGGTTCCCTGCTCCCCGCTCAACTGCGACAGCGCCGCCGCCGTCTCATTGGCGTATACGCACCATCCGTCCTCGTTTTCCGTCCAGGCCGCGTAGCGCTCCAGCGGCGAGAGATCGGCCGGCATGGCCGCCAGACTGATGGTTTCCGCGCCGGCCGTACCCGTCAGCAGCAGCACCGCCAGCATCAGTGAAAGCAGTTTCTTTTTCATGTCACACCCGTCCCTTTCGTCAGAACTCTGACGTTATTCTACCTTTTATTCCTTTCAATGTCAACAGAAAACCGCCTTCCCGCGGCAGAAACCCGGCCGGGCGGCATTCATCCGCCCCGGAAGCGCGAAACAGGTTCGCCCGCGCAATCCGGGCGAACCTGTTTTCTCATGAACAGACCGATTACTTCGTGACCAGCTCGAGCGTATCGCGGGCGATGGCCAGCTCTTCGTTGGTGGGGATGACGAACACGCGCACCCTGGAATCAGGCGCGGAGATTTCGGCCTCGTCGCGCGCGGCGGCGTTCTTTTCCGCGTCCAGCCGGATGCCCAGGAATTCCAGGCCCTCGACGATGGACGCGCGGGAGACGGGGTTGTTCTCGCCGATGCCGGCCGTGAACACCAGCGCGTCGATGCCGCCCATCGCGGCCGCATAGGCACCGATGTACTTGCGGATGCCGTAGGCCCACACGTCCAGCGTGGTCCTGCACTTCTCGTCGCCTTCATTGGCCCTGGCCATGACGTCGCGCATGTCGCTGGAGTACTCGGAAAGGCCGATCAGGCCGGACTTCTTGTTGAGCAGCGTCAGCACCTCGGTGGGCGTCATATGCTCGTTGTTCGCGATGCACTCCACGACGGCCGGATCGAGGCTGCCGGAACGGGTGCCCATCAGCACGCCCTCGAGCGGGGTGAGGCCCATGGAGGTATCCACGCACTTGCCGTCCACCACGGCGCTCAGCGAGGAGCCGTTGCCCAGATGGCAGATGACCACCCTGCTGTGCTCCATGCCCAGGATCTCGTTCACACGGCCCGCGATGAAGCGGTGGCTGGTGCCGTGGAAACCGTAGCGGCGGATGGAATACTTGCGGTAGTACTCCAGCGGAATGCCGTACAGATAGGCCCTGGGTGGCATCGTCTGATGGAACGCGGTGTCGAACACGGCCACCATGGGCACGTTCGGCATCACAGCCTGACAGGCGCGGATGCCCTGCAGGTTGGCCGGATTGTGCAGCGGGCCCAGCGGGATGCACTCCTCAATGGCGTCCATGCAGGCCTGGTCGATCACGCAGGAGGCGGTGAACTTCATGCCGCCGTGCAGCACGCGATGGCCCACCGCGCCGATCTCGGAGATATCCGCGATGACGCCGTGCTCCTTGTCGGTCAGCGCCGCCAGCACGATGTTCATGGCCTCGGTGTGGTTCGGAATGGACGTGGCCAGCTCAAACTTCTGTTTGAGGCCCGCTCCATACTTGTGGGACAGGTTCGAGCCCTCGATGCCGATGCGCTCGACAAGGCCCTTCGCCACGACGGATTCGTCCTGCATATCGATGAGCTGGTACTTCAGCGAGGAAGAACCGGCGTTGATGATGAGAATTTTCATGGGCATCTCCTCCTATACACAGTCTGAACCGTCCGTCACTGAGCCTGGACCGCGGTGATGGCCACGGTGGCCACGATGTCGTCCACGGAGCAGCCGCGGGACAGGTCGTTGCACGGCTTGGCAATGCCCTGCAGGATGGGGCCGTAGGCCTCGGCCTGGCCCAGGCGCTGCGCCAGCTTGTAGCCGATGTTGCCGCTCTGCAGGTCCGGGAACACGAGCACGTTCGCCTTGCCGGCCACGGCGCTGCCAGGCGCCTTCAGCTCGCCCACGGAGGGTACCAGCGCGGCGTCGAGCTGCAGCTCGCCGTCCAGCATCAGCTCGGGCGCCATCTCATGCGCGATGCGGGTGGCCTCCTGCACCTTGGTCACGTTTTCGTGCTTGGCGCTGCCCTTCGTGGAGAAGGAAAGCATCGCCACGCGCGGCTCGATGCCGGCCAGGCTGCGTGCGGAATCCGCCGCGCCCAGCGCGATGTTGGCCAGCTCCTCGGCGGTGGGATTCGGCATGACCGCGCAGTCGGAGAAGATCATGATGCCGTTGTCGCCGAAATCCTTCACGGGCGACTCGATCAGGAAGCAGGAAGACACGGTCTTCATGCCGGGCTTGGCCTTGATGACCTGCAGCGCCGGGCGCAGCATGTCGCCGGTGGAGTGGATCGCGCCGGAAACCAGGCCGTCCGCGTCGCCCGCCTTGACCATCATGATGCCGTAGTACATGGGATCGGCCACCAGCTTCGCGGCCTGCTCCTCGGTCATGCCCTTCGCCTTGCGCAGCTCGAACAGCGTGGCGGCGTAGGCCGCGGCCTTGTCGGACGTCGCAGGGTTGATGATCTCGATGCCGTCGATCTTCGCGCCGTACCGGGCGGCGACCGCCTTTACCTTCTCGGGATCGCCCAGCATGATGAGCTTCGCCAGGCCGGCCTCGGCGATTTTCGCCGCCGCCTGCACGTTGCGGTCCTCTTCGCCCTCGGGCAGGACGATGGTCTTCACGTCCGCCGCCGCCTTCGCCTTGATCTTGTCGATGATAGCCATGATGTTTCCCTCCAAATCATTGTATTAAAATGGGTATATCACGCCAAACGCAACCAGTATACGCCTTTTGGAGCGCTTTGGAAAGGACAATATGGTAAAATTCACCCCTCCGGCAGCCTGTTTTCACTCAGCAGGCCGAACATCTCGTCGTCCTCCGAGCCAAAGGAGGCCATGTCGATGTCGCGCAGGGCGATCGTCACCTCGGCCGGGTTCTGGCCGAAGAAATCCAGCGCGCCGATGGTCACGCGCATGTCGTTGAGCTCCTTCACCCGCCCCACATACTCGCTCTCGCCCGACCACAGCGTGATCACGCGGTCCTCGCCCATGACCTTGCGGCACATGGCGTGGAACAGGTCCTCGTCGGGCAGCACCTCCATGGCCTCCACGGCCTCTTCGCCGCGCAGCAGCAGCAGGCGCCGCAGCCTCTCGGAATACTCGTCCTCGCCCAGCACGGTGCTCACCTCGGTGAGCCGGACGCCCATCATGCCGTCGAAATGCCCCACCGGGGAGACGGTGTTCAGCACCACCTGGCGCGCATTGATATGCGCCACATAGCCCGCGATGAAATCGTCGGGATTCTCGGGATCCACAAACAGCGAGGCCAGCACGTTCATCTTCTCATACAGGCTGAGCTGATAATGGAAAAAGCCGTCGTTCATAGTCAATGTCTATTCTCCTTCAGCGCCGTCCAGCGCGTAATAGAAATACCGGCCCAGCACGTCGCCCACGCGCAGACAGGGCACGCCCTCCAGCACGGGCAGCTGGAGCACCTCGGCCAGCTCAGGCTTCTGCCGCAGCCTGAAGTCGGACGCCATGGACCTGAACACGCCCTCCCGGAGATAGCCCAGGGCCCAGTTGTCCACCGCGTCCAGCCCGGAAAACAGCCGCGCGCACACGCCCGGCTCGACCTCGTACCTTTCCAGCTTCACGTCGTAGAACCCGATGCCCGCCGACACCGACGCCTCCACGATCGGGGCGCCGGCGCAGTCCGGCGCGGTGTAGGTGACGTTCGCGCCGTTCATGCGGCGCCGGGTGGTCTGCAGGGCGTAGGCGTTGAAGTCCGTGCCGATGAAGCGGCGGCCGTTGCGCCAGGCCGCCTCGAGCGTGGTGCCCGAGCCGGAGAACAGGTCGCACACGATGTCGTCCGGCCGGCTGCTCGACAGGACCACGCGTTCAAGCAGGCGGAGGGGCTTCTGCGTGTCGTAGCCGGTCCGCTGCGGATCCTTTTGCTGAAGATGGCTCACGTCGTCCCACACGTCGCCGGGATAGGCCGGTTCGTCGTCATAATAGGTATAGATCTTGCCGCCGGACTTGATGGAGCGATACACGCGGCCGTCCGCGTCCACGTGGCGCTTCATGTGATTGCGCCGCGTATCCTGCCGCGAGACGGGCACGCCCTCCAGATTGAAGAAATACTTCTTGCCCTTGCGGTAAAAGAGGATCACGTCGTGCTTGCGGCTGAAAAAGCGCCGCGCGCGCCCGCCGGTCTGATACGACCAGATGATCTCGTTCAGGAAATTGGACTCGCCGAAAATCTCGTCCATCAGCAGGCGCAGATGCGGGTGCATGCGGTAATCCACATGCAGGTAGATCAGGCCGCTCTCGCTGAGCAGCTTTTTCGCGCCGGTCAGCGTCTCGCGCATCAGCGCCATGTACGCGTCAAACTCCATGTCGTCGCTGTACACGGGCTGCAGCAGCGTGCCTGTCCCGCTTCTCCACTCCTTCTCGCCCACGCGCACGCGCATGACGAAGGTCTGCCCGGTGCGGAAGGGCGGATCCAGATAGATCAGCTGCACCTGCCCGGCATACTGCTCAATCAGTCCGGGCAGCAGCGCGCGCACGTCGCCCAGGCGCATCTCGCCCGCCGGGCCGGCGCCGCTTTGCTTCTCCTGCCATATGTTGATCCGCTCAAGACGCATATGGTTCACTCTCCGCTCTTATCCATATACCTTTATTATATACGATTCAGCCGCTCCCGTCACGCCCTTTTTTAAAAAACCCGGCATTTTCCCAATCATTTTTCGATTTTCCCCCAAAACCGCATTGACAGGCCGCGCGGTTTCTTTCATAATAGAAGCGGTTTTCATGCCGGATGCGGCTGTGATCCGCCGCATCGCCGACAAAGCTGATCGATTTGGAGGGATTTGTTTATGCCGCAGTCTTTCGACCGTCTCCCGGCCCTGCCGCTGATCGTCAACGACCCTTACTTCTCCATCTGGTGCGCCGCCGACAGGCTGACCGACGCGCCCGCCACGCACTGGGCCGGCGCCGTAAAGCCCCTCGCCGGCGCCGTCGAAATCGACGGCCAGGCCTACCGCTTCCTCGGCACGGGCAGGGCGCCCGCGATGGAAACGACCGCGCTCACCGTCACGCCCACGTCCACGCGCTCCACGCTGGCCGCCGCGGGCGTCGAGGTGACGATCGCCTTCACCACCCCGCTGCTCCTGGACCGGCCCGACATCCTGTCCATGCCCGTGACGTATGTGGACATCGCCGCGCGCGCCGCCGACGGCCGCCCGCACGAGGTGAAGCTCAGCTTCCATATGAGCGACGCGCTGTGCTATGAAGCGAGAAGCTTCCCCGCCGATCCCGAACTGCGCGAGGCCACCACCGATCCGGGCTACGTGTGCGCCGTCCGGCCGGCCATGCTGGCGGAGAGCTACTGCGCGGGCCAGCTGAACGTCGCCTTCACCGGGCGCGCGCATCAGGGCGTCGTGGGGCACTCCGGCGACGGCATCACCATCGACTGGGGCTACCTCTACCTGGCCGGCACCGCCGCCGTCACCGCCGCGGAAAACGGCCTGAAGGGCGAGGCCGCCGCCCGCGTGACGCCCGACAGCCCGCTGCGCCTCAGCCTGTACGCCGCCTATGACGACATCGCCTCCATCAACTACTTCGGCCGCGTGACGCCCGCCTGGTACGCCCGCGACGGCAGGACCATCCTGGATGCCATCGAGACCTTCCACACCCGCCGCGACGAGCTGCTGGCCGCCTGCGAGGCGCTCGACAGGGACCTGATGGACAGGGCCTTCGCCCGCGGCGGCGAGGACTATCGGCTCATCGTGTGCGCGGCCTATCGCCACGCCATCGCGGCGCACAAGCTCATCGCCGACGAAAACGGCGACATGGTGTTCCTGTCCAAGGAGAACAACTCCAACGGCTGCATCGGCACGGTGGACGTGAGCTATCCTTCCATCCCGCTGTTCCTGCTGTTCAACCCCGAATTCGTGCGCGGCATGTGCCGCCCGATCCTCAGGTTCGCCTCGCTGCCCGTATGGACGTATGACTTCGCACCGCACGACGTGGGGCGCTACCCGCACGCCACCGGCCAGGTTTACGGCCTCAAAACACGCGGCTACAACCGCCGCATGCACGGCCTGGTGTATCCGCCCATCTACCTCTACCCCGCTTCCGCCGATGTGTTCGACCTGCGCGGCCAGATGCCCGTCGAGGAATGCGGCAACATGCTGCTGATGCTGGCCGCCGCCTCCCGTGCGGACGGAGACTATGAGCTCGAACGCAGGTACATGCCCATTCTCGACAAGTGGGTGCGCTATCTGATCGATTACGGCGAGGATCCCGGCGAGCAGCTGTGCACCGACGATTTTGCCGGCCATCTCGCCCACAACGTGAACCTGTCCGCCAAGGCCGTGTGCGGCGTGGCCGCGTACGCGCTCATCCGCAAAGGGCTGGGCGACGAGGCCGCGTACACGGCGTACATGGACAAGGCCCGCAGCATGGCCGGGAGCTGGCTCGAGCGCGCCAGCGCGGGCGACTACACCTACCTCACCTTTGAAAAGGTGGGCTGGAGCATGAAGTACAACATGGTGTGGGACAAGCTGCTGGGCCTGCGCCTGCTGGACGACGCGTTCTACGCGCGGGAGACGAAGAGCTATCTCGCCCGCCAGAACGAATTCGGCCTGCCGCTCGACTCCCGCGCGGACTACACCAAGAGCGACTGGATCCTCTGGACAAGCGCCATGGCCGACAGCGAGACCTTCCGCGCGATGGTCGCGCCCGTGGCGCGCTATCTCCGAAAGACCGAGAGCCGCGTGCCGTTCTCCGACTGGTACTTCACCAGCACCGGCAAATACCGCGCCTTCATCGCCCGCAGCGTGCAGGGCGGGCTGTACATGCCGCTGCTGATGGATCAGTGGACGAAGAAGGCCTGACGCCGCGCGTTTCTCCGGCGCCGCCTGTTTTGTAAGGCGTTTGTCGAGGCGCAAAGGACAGAGCCTGGCGTCCAGCGGGGTTGCCCGCGCGCCAGGCTCTCTCTCATCGCCTCGACAAACGTCGCTTTATGAAATCGCCCCGCGTTTCCCGTGCGCAAAGGGCCGACGCCCCTCCCCTGCCGCGAGAATGGGAATGATTTGAAAATGATATATGCGGGAAACTTTTATGATCATCGCCTCGTCTCAGGTGCGTAACTCAGAGGAACAGGACAGGAGGCGCAACGAGTTATGAAGAGAAAAGTGATTTTTGCGGCCATTCTGATCGCGGTGCTCGCGCTCATTTTCAGCCGCTACGCCCTGATTGAAACGAGGGACAAACTGCCCGACGAGGTGCGGCTGGGCTTCCTTGATTCTCTCCGGCACGCCGCCGCGGAAACCGATCCGCCCGCCGCGCCGGAGCCGACCGCCCAGCCCGCGCCGGAGCCGACGCCCGAGCCCACCCCCGTGCCGACGCCCGAACCCGTCATGCAGAACGGCTCGAGCGGCGAGGATGTGAAGGCGCTCCAAAACACGCTGCGTGAGCTGGGCTTTATGACCGGCAAGGCGGACGGGCGCTACGGCCCCGTGACCGAAGCCGCCGTGAAGGAGCTGCAGCGCTATCTCGACGAGACGGCCCGGGAGGAAGAAGAACAGGCCGAGAGCGCCGCGCAGCGGGAGGAGGCGGCCGAATCGCCCGGCGAGACCGGCGAACCCACGGAAGCGGCCGAGTCTCCCGCCCGGCCCGACGACCGGACCGACGAACCCCGAAGCACCGAAGAAGCCGCCCCCGCGGCAGACGAATCCCTTACAGAAGATGAACCCGCTCCCGAATACTCGGGCACGGTGGATCAGGCGCTGTGGGACGAGCTGCGCGAGGGCGGCTTCATCGTTTACCGCCAGACCGTCCGGTCCGGCGTCAGCGGCCGCGAGACAAGGCGCCTGCAGACCCGCCTGATCTCGCTCGGATACCTGGGCGGCGCGCCGGACGGCGTCGCGGGCGGCAGGACGCTGAGCGCCATCCGCGCCTTCCAGAGCGGCAACGGCCTGAGCGCAGACGGCGTGGCCGGCGAAAAGACGCAGAAGCTGCTCTTTTCCGCCGGAGCCAAGCGATATGTGAAGCCCAAGAAGCCGTACCTGCTGAAGGTGAGCACCGGCGACCAGCGCGTCTACGCCTATACCTGGAACAGCGCCACAAACAGCTATTCCACGCTAGCGCGTACCATGGTCTGCTCAACGGGCCTCAATAAAACGCCCACGCCCAAGGGCACCTTCTCCGGCACGCCCGTTACGCGCTGGGGCTACTTCCCCAAATTCAAGGTGTGGGCGCAGTATCTCTACCGCATCAACGGCCCCATTCTGTTCCATTCGGTGCTGTACAACAGCCAAAGTGAGAACAGTGTGATCCAGGGCTCTGTCTACAAGCTGGGCTCAAAGGCCTCTCACGGCTGCGTGCGCCTGTCCGTGGCCGACGCGAAATGGATCTATGAGAATTGCCCGGCCGGCACGACGATCACGGTATCCTGATACCGGCCGAAGCGAAAAGGGCTTCCTCCCGTTCCGGGGTGGAAGCCCTTTTTGATGTCAGAGCGCGCATCACGCGGACGCCGTTTCGACAGAGCCTGAGAAGATCAGAGCGGCGGCAGGGGCAGCGGCGCAACCAGCAGCCCCAGGGAACGCGGCATGTCGGGCAGCAGCTCGGGCAGCGCATGCAGCGCGTCCAGGCTCGCGCCGGCCAGCACGGCCGGCATGGCGCGCTGTGCGAAGGCATAGTCCAGCACCTCGATGGGCGCGCAGGTCATCAGCGGCGACACGGCGGCGCAGTAGCCGTGCATGTCGTCCAGCGCGCGGCGGGAGAGCAGCACGCCCACGCCGGCCAGCCGGGCGCGCAGGCGCTTCATGCGCTCCACAATCTCGCCGGGCACGTCGCGCGCGGTGTCGAACACCTTCCTGAGCGCATCCATCGACACGGCGCGCTCGGGCGCCGGACGCACGGCGCGCCGGGGCTGCCAGGGGGAATCCGCCTTTTCGGGCGTCAGCCGCAGCAGCCAGGCGCGGTCGAGCAGCTTCGTGCCGACAGGCAGGCCGTTCGCGGCGTCCTGCAGCGTGAGCAGAACGCGCAGCGCGCCGCCCAGCGCGATCTCGCCCGCGCCGGTTTGGAGCCGGCCTGCGGCGTCCTCGTCCAGCTGGGAGAGCAGCCCGCTCAGATACCGCTCGACGGGCACCCGGTTGGCGTCGTCCAGCATGAGCATGGCGGGCGCGATGTCGTCCGCCGTCTCGAGCACCTGCTTGAGCGCTGGCATGTGCACCGTCGGCACGCCGCTGGGCGAAATGTCCTCAATGGCGCGGCCCAGCGACCGCCAGGTTTCGTCCGGCTCCGCCTCGGCAAAGCGCCCGTATTCGGGCGCGGCAATGCCCAGCGCCGCGGCCAGCGTGCGCACATAGCGGCTCTTGCCGCTGCCGGTCGGACCGGAAACGGCGATCACGCGCCCCAGCGTGACGCAGGCCAGAAGGTTCACGGCCCCGTCGTTGTCCAGCTCGATGCCGGCGTCGCCGAAGCGCACGCGAATCGCGGAAATGAGCTCCCCCGCGGTCAGATCCTCCACGGGCGGCAGCTCCCTGGTCCGGCGCGAAACATGCGCCATCGCGATCATCATGTCGCGCGCGCGGCTGTCGGCCAGCTGCCTGGTCAGGCGGTCGTCCAGCGATTTGCTGACCTCGTCGAAGGCCTTCGAGGCCGTTTCGGCGGCGCGGCGCGCGCTTTGGGCCTCCGCCTCATATTTCTGCTGCGCCTCGACAAGCGCCCTGTTCTTCTTCTCAATCTGCGCCATTTCGCCGGCGCGGGCGCGCTTGAGCTCCTCGATCAGCTCGGCGCGCTTGTCCGCGCGCATCTTTTTCAGCTCGTCGATTTCGCACAGGATCTTCAGGCGGTCCGCTTCGAAGCGGCTGAGCTGCTGCTCCTGGTCGTGCTTTTCGCGCACGGCGGCGGCGTTCTCCTGACCATTCGCGCCCAGCGCGGCGTCCATGTCCTCCAGCCTGAGCAGCCCCGAAACAAGGCTCGTGCGCGCCTCCGGCAGCTTCCAGGCCTCGCGCACCGCCTGCATCGCCTTGTCCACCGGGCTCACGACCGGCGTCCCGCTGGCCTCGGGCGGTACCGGATGGCCCAGCTGGTCGAGCCGCGACTGACGCCACATGTCGTCGATGATGTCCTTGATGCCGGTGCTGCGGCGCGGATTGAAGCCGCTCTGCAGCTGCATGGACTGGCGGGCGGGCGACAGCCTGGCGCTCACCGCGCGGGGAAAGACGAACGTGGTGTGCTGCAGCCAGGGCTTCCCCTCCGGAGCGGCCGCCTCCGGAGCGGCCGTCTCCTTCTCCGCCTCCCTTTCCGGCGGATGCTCGGCATGCCGCTCGGGCCTGGGCTCCGGCTTTGCGTCGGGCCGGGCCGGCGCCGGTTCGGGCGCCGCGTGCTCCGCCGGGCGCGCCGCCTCCGGCGCGGACTCAGGCGCCTCGACGTCCCACTGCTCGAGACCGGGCAGAACCCGCGCCGCGAAACCGCCGACCGACAGGCTGACGATCCGCTCCGCGGCAGAGGCCAGATCGCCCTTCGCCAGGTTGTCGCCGGTGATGAAGGCCGCTTCTTCGCGCTCTGCCCAGGCGTAGACGCCCGCAACGCGGCCCTCCTGCACCACGGCGACCAGCGGCGTGCCGGGAGGCGGGAACAGGCCGTCCTGGTCGGGCTCGACGACCTCGGCCATGAACAGCGGCGTCAGCGCCGCAATGACATCGGAATAGACGATAAAGGCGTTGCGATCTCCGTTCTCGCCGGTATGGTTTTTGTTGGGACGGATTTTATCGTTTTCACCGGTATGCCTGCGCAGGTCCAGCAGGCAGTAGCGCCCCAGCGCGCGCATCCTCGTTTTAAAATGGCTGATTTCATTTTTATCGGGCACAATGCGAATGAACCCATCTTCGAGATAGTCTTCCACGACGTTTTCAACCGGGTGGCAGCCGTTTTCATCTTTGATCAGCAGAGGGCTGACGCGAAAATAAAACTTTTGAGGGTTGTCCTCTTGAAGATAGCCCAGAGTGAGTTTGCCGGGCAATATCATTTCGATAGACCTCCTTTTCAATATGTTTACGGATAATAAACCGTACTTTCTAATTATAAACAATCTGCGGGCGCTCGTCAAGGGTCAACATCACAATTCCTTAAAATTGTTGCCGTATTCCCCGCAAAATCCCGCAGTTATTGTTATGTGGTTTTAAAAATCATATGATGTAAAACGACGCCATTGGCCCTTAGCCGGCGCCGCGCCGGACGCGCGTCAGTCCCAGCTCAGCAGGCCCGCCTGCTCCAGATACTGCTGCTGGCAGTCCAGATACTGGTCGATGAACGCGGCCAGCGCGTCCATGTCCTTTTCGCCGGCATGGCGAACCCGGGCCATGTGCTCCAGGATGAATTCGAACGCGTCGTCGTCGTCATAGTAGGCGTTTCCCATGAGCCCTTCCCCGGTGAGCACGCCGGCGCTGCGCATGTAGGCCAGATCGGCATCGACGGCCTGGCAAAGCAGCGTCTCCGCCTCGGCGGCCAGCGGCCTGAACTCGGCCCTGTTCAGCCTGGGAAGCATGAAGGCGATGGCGCCTTCGCGGTCGAAGCCCTGCATGTCCATAATCTTCCTCCCGATCTGCGTTTTTCGCAAAAAAAGAAAGGCGCGCCCGACGAATCATTCGTAGGGGACACGCCCTTACAGCTGCAGCGCATCACTTGGTCTCGGCATCCACCTTGACCACCTGCTGGCCATCATAATAACCGCAGTGCTTGCAAACGCGGTGGGCCAGCTTCATTTTCTGGCAGCGCGGGCACTTGACGATGCCGGGCAGAGCCAGTTTCCAGTTCTGAGCGCGACGGGAATCCCTGCGCGCCTTAGAAGTTTTTCCCTTCGGTACGGCCATGGTTACACCTCCTCGTCCTCTGTCAGCAATTTGCTCAATGCCGAAAAGGGATTCTGGCGTTCGCCGCCCTCCTGGCATGTACAGGGTGCTATGTTGCGATTGGTTCCGCAAACAGGGCAAATGCCCTTGCATGAATCGCTGCACAGGAACCGCATCGGCAGCTCCAGCAGCAGCGCTTCGCGCGCGACGTCGTTGGTCTCAATCCGGTATCCCTCCAGCGGAAACTGATCGGGATCCTCCGGATCGGGCTCCCGGGCGAACAGCGCGTCGATCTGCGCGTTGAGATGTCTGCGCACAGGCGCCAGACACAGCGCGCAGCGGGATTCAACGTCCGCCTCGACGGACGCGGACAGGCGAACCGCCTCCCCCGTCCCGACCAGCTGCCCGGTCAGGCGGACATCCGTGAAGCGCACCGGATCATCCAGCACGGTCATGGATTCGATGTCGGCTCCGGCCTCGAACGGATAGGACTGACCCGGATCCTTGAACGCCCTCGAAACATCCAACAGCAAAGCACTCACCCCTGTGTCAACTCTGCTATTATAGATTGTTTTTCCCCATTTGTCAAATTATATTTTGCCGCAAAATCCGTGTTTCCGGGTATTTCATATGAATTTTACTGGACGGACGGCCGTATCGCGGCCCGGATGGGGAAAACCGCCCGAATCCGGCTGGCGCGCGGGCGCGCTTTGTGGTATAATGGCAAAGGATCGCCCTCAGAGAAAAACAGGAGTGATGACTTTGTCCAAGCCCTTTGAATTCGAGCTGCTGCACGTGTGCCGCCAGACGGGCGCGCGCCGGGGTCGGCTGCACACCCCGCACGGCGTGATCGAAACGCCGATCTACATGCCGGTGGGCACGCAGGCCACCGTCAAGACCATGTCGCCCGACGAGTTGAAGGCCATCGGCTCGCAGATTATCCTCTCCAACACCTATCACCTGCACCTGCGGCCCGGCGAAGATCTGGTGGCCGAGGCGGGCGGGCTGCATCGCTTCATGAGCTGGGACCGGCCCATCCTGACCGACAGCGGCGGATTCCAGGTGTTCTCGCTGGCGGAGCTGCGCAAGCTCAGCGAGAACGGGGTGGAATTCCAGTCTCACCTGGACGGAAGCCGGCACTTTTTCTCGCCCGAAACCTCCATCGCCATTCAGCAGAAGCTGGGCTCGGACATCATGATGCAGTTCGACGAGTGCTCGGCCTGGCCCTGCGATTACGACCGCGCCAAAAGCGCCATGTACCGCACGCTGCGCTGGCTGAACCGCTGCATGGCGGCCAAAACGCACGACAATCAGGCGCTGTTCGGCATCGTGCAGGGCGCGTTCTACAAAGACCTGCGCGTGGAATGCGCGCGGGAAATGGCGAAGCTGGACCTGCCGGGCTTCGGCATCGGCGGCCTGTCCGTGGGCGAGCCGAAGGAAATCATGTACGACATGCTCGACGCGCTGAACCCGGTGATGCCGCAGGACAGGCCGCGCTACCTGATGGGCGTGGGCAGCCCGGACTGCCTCGTCGAGGGCGTGCTGCGCGGCGTCGACATGTTCGACTGCGTGCTGGCCACGCGCGTGGCCCGCAACGGCACGGCGTTCACCCGGAACGGCCGCCTGGTCATCCGGAACGCCCAGTACGCGCGCGACTTCGGACCGCTCGAGCCGGGCTGCGACTGCTACGCCTGCCGGAATTTCAGCCGCGCCTACATCCGGCACCTGTTCAAATCGGAGGAAATCCTGGCGCTGCGGCTCATCAGCTGGCACAACCTCCGCTTCCTGCTGAAGCTCATGGAGGACATCCGCGCCGCCATCGAACAGGACGCGCTGGGCGACTTCGTGCAGGAATTCTACGCGCACCACGAGCGGGGCAACTGGTAATTTTTACGAAAATGCCGCATTATGGGATTGCGCTTGGGCCCAGGCTGCGGTATAATAAATAATAGCAGAATATGACAGACAGAGGAGAGACATCAATGCTTCATACGATTTTTACTTTGCTCGACGGCACCGCCGCCACGGCCGACGCGGCCCCGTCCGTCTCCTGGATGGACATGATCCCCACGCTGCTCATGATGGTGGCGATGGTCGGCGTCTTCTACTTCATGCTGATCCGTCCGCAGCGCAAAAAGGACAAGGCCGTGAAGGACATGCTCGCCGCGCTCAAGCCCGGCGACCGCATCTGCACCATCGGCGGCATCTACGGCACCATCGCCTCGATCAAGGATGAGACCATCACCCTGTACGTGGGCGCGCAGAAGACCCAGATGGTCGTTGCCCGCTGGGCGATCCGCTCCGTTGAGGACGCGCCGCTGGTCGAAAACGAATCTGAAGCGCTGGTCTGACCGGCCCGAACGATCGACATTGCAGGGCGGGGCGTTCGCCATGTTGGCGAACGCCCCGTTTCTGTTCAGAGCCCCGGAGCAGGCGCGGCGGACGGCCGCTCCCCTTCCCCGCCGCCGAATCACACCACCACGTCGTCCCCGTCGTTCACCGTGCGGATGGGATATCCGAACCGGCCGTCCAGCGCGTTGATTTCGGCCAGCTTGTCGAGCGGGTACACGTGGTTGAACAGCAGCGTCTTCGCGCGGCAGCGCGCCAGATACGGCCGGATGTGGTCCACCCCGAAGTGCGCCATCTCGCAAATCATCAGATCGACGTCGTTCTCCAGCGCGTACGCCGGGAAATCGCCCTTCTCCAGCCGGCCGGACAGGTCGCCCGAGAAGAGCACCCTCCGGCCCTCCGCCTCCAGAAGATAGGAGTAGGACGGCCGGTCCAGATAGGCCATGTGCCGGGTGGGTATCGGCGTCAGGCGGATGTTCTCATCCTCGCAGACCGTCTCCGGCGTCATGAGCTTGAAGCGCACGCGCGCCGTATCCAGCGCCTTCCCGCCCTCGACGGTCCGGATCATCTCGCTGAACATGTCGATGCCGTGCTGCTCGGTCAGATAGATGTCGACGCTCGCAGTCCTGTAATGCCAGTTGAACAGGTCGGCCAGCGACAGGATCCCGTCGGTGTGATCGCCGTGGATGTGCGTGGTGAATATCGCGCGCACGCTGTTCAGATCGGCCCCGCGGCGCAGCAGGATATCGATCAGCGGGGCGCCGGCGTCGATGAAATACAGCGCGCCGTTCACCTCCACCATCGTGCACGAGCAGTACCGGTCCGCTGCCGGAACGCCATGGCTTGTGCCGAGAAACGTGATCTTCATGGTTTCCGCCCCCTCAGCCGGCCACAACGCCCTTTTTCAGAATGATGTTGGCGTACAGCGCCGTCTCGCCGGTCATCACGATGCAATAGGCCTTCTTCGCGCGCTCATAGAAGGCGAAGCGCTCCTCATACTCGATCTTCACCGGCTTGCCCTCGCTTCTGTCGCACAGGGCCTGATAGGTCTTCCAGATGGGCGTCTCAACCCTGTCGCCAGGCACGACCGCCATCAGCGCCACGGGCGCTTCCACATACTGGTCCAGCGGATACAGCTTCAGAATCGCCTCGAGCACCTCGGGCACGCCGTGGCCGTCCAGCCGCACGAGATTGCGTGCCAGACTCGTGCCCGGGAAATTGCCGTCGCCGATGACCAGCTCGTCGCCATGCCCCATCTCCATGAGGATCTTGAGAAGTTCCGGAGAAATGACAGGAGAAATACCCTTGAGCATAATGCAACCCTCCCTCAAATGAATCACATGTCGATATCGATCCACGTCGGCTCGCGGCCGACGGCGGGCAGAAATTTCCCCAGGAAATCCGACGACGCCATCGCCAGCGACCACGTGTTCAAACAGGGGTGAAACGCCAGGCGCGCTTCCTGCGTCAGGGCGCGGTCCAAGAGCAGGGAAACCTGCTTTTCCCCGTCAAACAGCAGCCCCATCGGGCTGATCGAGCCGGGGCGCTCGCGCAGCAGCGCGTAAAGCGGCTCCTCCGGCGCAAAGCACAGCCGGGACGTGCCCGCCTGCCGACTCACCTCGCCGCTGCGAAACGGCGCGTCCGGCCGGGTGACGCACAGGTAAAACCCGCCCCGCCGGCGCGTGGTGAGAAACAGGTTCTTGAGAATCGGGGCGTTTAGCCGCCGCGCGAGGGGCCGGCAGGCCTCGATGGACGCCGCGGGCTCATGCGAGATCAGGTCATAGGCGATGCCCAGGCCGTCCAGCGCGTCGAGCACCGCGCGCACAACGTCTTCCACGCAATCACTTCCTCACGCCAAACAGCCGCAGATCCCGGCCCCGCAGCTCAGCCGTCTGCATATTCAGCGTGTCGAACAGCCGGGAAAGCACGCGCTCGCCGTAACGCTCCATCAGGTTGCCCGCCGTGAGATTGCTCGCCATGGCCGTGTGTCTGCGCCCGATCTGCCGCTCGTTCAGCAGGATAAACAGATACTCCCGCGTCACGTTCTGCATCATCGGCTCCGCGCCGAGATCGTCGATCAGGAGGATGTCGCAGTCGAGCATCTGCCGGAATTCCGCCCGCTTATCCTCTTCGCCGAAATGGGCGCCGTGCATGGCCTCGAACAGGCGGTATCCGGTTACCTTGATCGGCACGAAGCCGCGGCTGATCAGCCTGTTCTGGATGCAGTTCAGCAGAAAGGTCTTCCCGAGCCCGGTGTTGCCGGTCAGCAGCAGACCCGGCCGGCGCGCGTCCGGGCAGCTTTCCGCGTAATCGCGGCACATGTCCCGCACCGCCAGAGAGCGCTCCCTCTGCGTGCGCACGCCGTCGACCTTTTCGTCGTCGGGAAAAACCGACGGGTCGTATGTCTCGAACGTCTGCGCGGCGCCTGTGCTGGCGTCTGCCGCCTCGAACAGCCGCTGCACCACCCGCTGGCGGAAGCAGGCGCATTCCTCGCGCACGCTCTCCCCCACGAACCCGGTGTCGCGGCACACCGGGCAGCGGTAGATCGGATCGAGGTAGTCTTCCGCGTAGCCCAGCCGCTTCAGCCGCGCGCGCAGCGCCCGGTCGTTCGCCTCCGCCTGGGCGCGCGTCTCCCGGGCCAGCGCCTCCGCCTGCTCGGGATGGGCGAGCAGCATGCGCGCCTTTCGCTGGAACAGCGCCGCGCCGCCCCGCGCGAGCGGCTCAATGCCCGGATCCGCCGCGATCACCTCGTCGACGCGCGCCTCGCGCGTGCGGTTGTTCTCGTCGCGCAGGCGGGCGTATTCCTCCTTCAGCGCGCGCACAACGTCAGTTCGCGTCATGTTTGTCTTCCTCCATATACTTTTCCAGGTCCGCGCTGCTCAGCGCGTTGAGCTGCTCCTGCGTGTACTGGCGCTGCTCATACTGCAGCGCCGCAGGCGTCGGGCGCTTCGAAGACGAGGCGCCGCGCACGGCGTCGCGCTGGCGGCGGGCCTCCTCGATCGTGGTTATGTCGGCCTTTTTCCATTCCCGCAGCAGCTTCGTGATGTACTGCAGGGGCAGCTTTGTGCCCCGCGCGCACTCTGCGGCGAACAGCACCAGCGGGAAGGAGGCCAGGTTCAGCCACTCCTCCATCTGCGCGGCCGAGGCGGCGTTCACCCGGCCCTCCTGGCCGCTCTTCTCATAGACGCGCGCCGCCTGCTCCCGCAGCAGCCTCTGCTGGTCCAGATATTCGCCGACCTGCATTTCCGTCCTCAGCCCGCGCTCGACGAAGCGCGCGAGCTGGCGGTCGAGGTCCTCCATGGTGTAGCGGCCGGAGCCGCCCATCTCCCGCGCCACTCTCAGCACGGCCTCCGGCTCGAAGCCGCCCTCAATGTAATTGCGGTAAGCGTCGATCTCGTCCGGTGTGGGCGCCATCTGGCCGAGTCCCAACGCCGCGTGCATGGCCTTCACGGCCTCGCGCAGCCGTTCCTTCTCATCCAGCTGGCCGCTCATGTCGCCGGAGGTGCGGGCTGTCTGGTTCCGGGCAAGGATGCCGTCCAGGTAGCCGAAGGAGGGATTGCGGCCCTTCACCGTCTCGCGGCAGGCGACGATCACGGCGTCCTCGGTGAGCCGCCATTCCTCCAGCCATTTGCGCGCCATGGCCGTCTCCTCTTTCGTGGGCGCGCGCCGCAGGTTGAAGCGGTCCAGCACCTTCTGAGCGGTCTTGTAGGCGGCGGAATCGCGCGCGGTCATGTCCAGCGCGGCCTCGGGCGTGTTGATGCCCTGCCCCGCCCACTGCACGGCCAGCTTGTCCAGCTGCTTGAACTGGAACGAACGGCCCTTGCCCGCGATGAAATGCTCCACCATGATGAGCACGACCTCTTCGGGCAGATGCAGATCCTCCACCCACTCGCACGCCGTCATGAACTCGGCGGGGTGCAGCAGCCGGTTGCCGAAGAGCTGCTGGAGCCTCGTGTTGAAATCGCGGTGGCGGTAGACGGCCTTCTCCATGGGCGATTCGTCGCTCATCGCCGTGGCCAGGTTGAGATACTGATAGGCGGGCGGATTGTCGCTCACCCGCTGCACCAGTCCCTGCCTCTCCCAGTACTGGAAGGCGGACTGCACCGCCTCGGCAGGCAGGTCGAGAAGGTGGGCCATGCGCTCGAGCGTCATGTCGCCGCCGGCGTGATAGCACTGCATCAGCCCGTAGAGATACACGCGCACGTAGTCGCCCGACGCGTGCGGCAGATAATTCTGGATGAATATGTTTTCAACGGGCGTCACGCCCAGCATGAAATAGCTGTCGGAAAAAGTGCATAGCGGCATTTGTGTTCCCCCGCATTTGTGTTTTCTTATGCCTATCATACCACAAACGGCCGGCCTGCGCAACGATGAACTGCCGGACACATTCTTTCAGGACGCGGGCCCGCACGCAATTGACACGGAAGCGCGAAACGGTTATACTGGTCATCGGGGTGTTTTGCTGCGCCCGAAGCCATTCGGAACCGGCATGAACCGCCAATTCAGCAGACGCAGGGAGGATTTGCCATGGAAAAGAGGCCTCTGATTCTCGGCGCGGCGTATCACGGCAACCGCATGCCGCACCACGCCTACGAGGACATGCGCGACATGATGCGCAACGGCATGGATCTGGTCGTTCACATGCTGTCCCATACCGACTGGGACAGGCATCTCAAAAAAATGAAGGAAATCCTCGACATTTCCACCGAAGTGGGGCTCGAAAGCTGGGTCGACAGCTGGGGGCTGGGCGGCCCTCCCGGCGACAAGTCGCATTTCCTCGCCTATCACCCGGAGGCGCATCAGTATTACTCCAACGGCGATATGGATCCGGTGCGCGCCTGCCTGAACAGCGAGGCGTTCCGCGGCTGGATCCACGAGTGGATCGACGCGGTGGAATTCATCGGCGGCCGCACCATCTTCTGGGATGAGCCGCATCTGCCGCTCAAGCGGAACAGGGATAAGACCTACACCGACATCTATGCCTGCGCCTGCCCGCGCTGCCGGGAGCTGTTCCGCGCAAAATACGGCTACGACATGCCCGGGGCCATCAACGACGACGTGCGCGCCTTCCGGCTGGACACCATCCGCGACTACTTCGCCGACGTGACCGCGTACAGCGCGGCCAAGGACATGAAGAACGCGGTGTGCGTCATGCCGGGCGAGGGCGGGCAGTACGGCATAGGCATCAGCACGCTGGACAGCGTCTGCACCGTTCCCACGCTCCACAACATCGGCTCCGACCCGTACTGGCTGGATTATCCGCCGGAGTCGATCGGCAGCCCGTATGAGTTCGTGTATACGCGCACGAAGCAGACCATCGGCATCGCCGATCACTACGGCAAGGACCACAACATCTGGATCCAGACCTACTCCACCCCGCGCGGCCGCGAGGAGGAGATCGTCGAGGCGGCGGCGGCAGCCTACGACGCCGGCGCGCGCACCATCATCGCCTGGGGCTATTACGGCAGCGAATCCAACAACTACGCCGCCAAAAACCCCGAAAAGACCTGGACCGCCACCTGCGACGCCTTCCGCCGCGTGCGGGAGATGGAGCGGAATCATGTGCTCGAGGCGCGGCGGGCCCGGGTGAAGCCGTAACGGGGCTTTCACGGCGCGTCCTTTGCCTTTACAGAGACAGGAGGTTGTCAGCATGAATCGACAAATCGTTTCGGATATTGAGCGGTGGATTGACGGACATGCCGAAGAACTGGTCGCGGACATCCAGGCGTTCAGCCGCATTCCGAGCGTCAGCCGCGCCGACCTGGCGCAGCCGGGCGCGCCCTTCGGGCCGGACTGCCGCCGGGCGCTGGACTGGGCGCTCAAGCGCGCCGCGCAGCTGGGCTTCACGCCCGTGGATCACGAGGGCTACTGCGGCACCGCGCGCCTGGGCGACCAGCGCAGCGCCATCGGCATCCTGGGGCACATCGACGTGGTGCCCGAGGGCGACGGCTGGATCTATCCGCCCTACGGCGGAACGCGCGCGGGCGATTTTCTCATCGGCCGCGGCGTATCGGACGACAAGGGGCCGACGCTGACCGGATTATACGCCGCGCGCTGCCTGAAGGAGCTGAATCTGCCCATGAGGCACGGCGTCCGCGTCTTTTTCGGCTGCAGCGAGGAGACGGGCATGAACGATCTTCAGTACTACCTGGCGCACGACGAGCCGCCGAGGATCTCCCTCGTGCCGGACTGCGGCTTTCCGGTCTGCATCGCGCAGAAGGGCTCGCTGAGCGCGGAAGCGTCCATCCCCGTCGGCCCTTCCGTTCGGGCCTTCAGCGCGGGGCTGGTCCGGAATATGGTGCCCGCCGACGCGCAGGCCGGGCTGGCCGTGGACGCCGGAGCGCTGCGGGCCGCGTTCGAAGCGCTGGGCCTGGAGAAAGGCGATTTCTCCGTGGAGCCGGCGGAGGGCGGCTGCCTCGCAGGCGCGCACGGCATCGCCTCGCACGCCGCCGACCCCTCGAAGGGCCGGAGCGCCCTGCACATGCTCGCGGATGCGCTGGCCCGCTGCGGCCTGCTGGACGAGACCTCGACGCGCGCCATGGCGGCCATCGCCGCGCTCACGGCGCACTGCTACGGCGAGAGCTGCGGCCTTGCGTGCGAGGACCCGGTGTCCGGCAAAACCACCGTCAACTTCGGCCTGGCCTCGCTGAATGAAGGCCGCGTCACCGTCAGCCTCGACGCGCGCCTCTCCATCGAAGCCGATCCCGCGGAGGACGCCCGGCGCTACGCCGCGGCGGTTCAGGCGCTGGGCTTCACCTGCGAGCGCGCCGAAACCACGCAGCCCTTCCACATCGGCGCGGACAGCCCGGAGGCCGTCGCGCTGATGGACGTGTACCGCGAAGTGACGGGCCGCGACGACCAGCCCTACGCCATGGGCGGCGGCACCTATTCGCGCTTCCTCGGCACGGCCGTTTCCTACGGCATGGGCCTGCCCGGAACGCCGCGGCCGGACATCCCCGAATCGCACGGCGGCGCGCACAAGTGCGACGAATTCGCGCACATTCCCTCGCTGCTCACCGCGCTGAAGATCTACGCGCTGGCCCTTCTCCGGCTGGACGAGATCGTCGATTAATGCTCTTTTTCTCCCAGAGTATCCGGAGTGTATTTCTAAATCCAAAAGGATGCAGTTTCGAGCGGATCAAGCTGCAGTTCAAGGCAGAAAACCGCAGGTTACCTGGAGGGTAATCAAGGTTTTCTAACGCAGAAATGCAGCCTGAGACGCCGAAAATGCGCCTCGGGGATTTTGGAAACACACTCCAATCCAGGATGTCTGAAAAGGAGGCGCCTTGCCATGAATCATGAATACTCCTGCGGCGCGGTGGTCTTCACGCGCGCGCAGGACGGCATCCGCTATGTCATCATCCAGTCGCTGGAGGGCTCCTACGGCTTTCCGAAGGGGCACATGGAGGCCGGCGAAACGGAGGAAGAAACCGCGCTCCGCGAGATCCGCGAGGAAGTCGGCCTGACGCCGCAGCTCATCCCCGGCTTCCGCGTCGAGACGCAGCACCTGCTTCCCCGCAAGCCCGACACGATGAAGCATGTGCTGTACTTTCTGGCGGAGTATGAGGACCAGGCCATCCGTCCCCAGCCGGAGGAACTCCTCGGCGCGTCGCTCATGACCTTCGATGAGGCTCTGGCTGCTTTTCAATATGAAAACAACCGCCGTGTGCTTGGCGAGGCGCGGGAATTCCTGGCCTGCGTACCGGCGGACAGCGCGCGGGCATAAAAGGGGTCCTTCCGGCAATGCCGGGCGGAGGAAGGCAGGGCCGAAAATGCCCGCCGCTCTGCACACTCTAATCATAACCACCCGTCAAACGGGTGGTTTGTACAAGGGCTAAAAGCCCAAAGGATACCGGCCGGCGTCTCAAGGCGCTGGCCTTCACTTTGTTCAGGCCTAATTGCCTTTGCCGCTTTTGCTGCCC
>Ga0208297_1000520_pt1 | contig 72491 bp, 57 predicted proteins | sample LMS_cellobiose_e_FD_187367 | JGI IMG/M metagenome (GOLD analysis project Ga0208297, IMG submission 187367) | Rumen-fistulated moose microbial communities from Alaska, USA - LMS_cellobiose_enrichment (SPAdes) (version 2) | ecosystem: Host-associated > Mammals > Digestive system > Stomach > Rumen...
TCTCGTTTAAATGTTGCATGTGCATTTGGATTAGAGACCGCAAATGTAGCATTTTTTCCCGAATGGCCCGCCGATCGGCGGGCCATTCTTCTTACCCACTTTTATAACTTTCTAAGTTGAACTTATCCACCCATAATTTCTTGCAGGTGCGCCCTATGTCATTATATTGTAGAGACGCGATTAATCGCGTCTCTACAGGAATTCCAATCAAGGATTATTTCCCTTCGCTCAGTTTCTTGTAACCCTCATAACGGAGTTTCGCGAATTGCTCGGTCTTGGCGAAGAGCTCCTTGGCTTCTTCCGGGAAGGTCTTCATCAGGGAGTTGTAACGGACCTCGCCCATGATGAACTTCTGGAAGTCGGCCCAGTTGGGTTCTTTGCTGTCCAAGTGGAAACCGTTCTGGCCGGCTTCTTCCTCAGCGGGGTTGAAGCGCCACAGATGCCAGTAACCGCAATCCACAGCCAACTTCTCTTCTTTCTGTGAGTGACCCATACCGATCTTGATACCGTGGTTGATACAAGGAGCGTAGCAGATGACCAATGACGGTCCCGGATAAGCTTCGGCTTCCTTGATGGCCTTGAAGTACTGTGCCTGGCTGGCGCCCATAGCTACCTGTGCCACATATACATAGCCGTAGCTCTTGGCAATCATGCCGAGGTCTTTCTTGCGCACCTTCTTACCAGAAGCGGCAAATTTGGCGACAGCACCAGCAGGAGTAGCCTTGGAAGACTGACCACCCGTGTTAGAATAAACTTCGGTGTCGAGTACGAGTACGTTCACGTCTTCGCCGCTGGCCAATACATGGTCCAAACCGCCGAAACCGATGTCGTAAGCCCAACCGTCACCACCGAAGATCCACTGGCTGCGTTTTGCCAGGAAGTCTTTGTTGGCTAACAGCTCGCTCTCCAACTCGCAACCGTGGCACGGGCAGATGGGGCTGCCGGCTTTCTTGGCCTTTTGGGCTTCTTCTAACTTCTGGGCGGCCACCTCAGCACCGTAAATTTTCTTGCCTTCGGCTTTCCAGAAGTCGATGCAAGCGTCGATGGGCATGATGGCCTTCTCCAAAGCGGCCACGAACTCGTCGGTGGCAGCACTGTTGGCAACGGTGTCGTAGTAGGTGTCGAGCCACTTCTGCGTAGCTTCCTTCATCCAGTCGAAAGCGGTGACGTTCACCAACTCCTCGGCTTTCTTGCGGAGGTCGTCGCGCAGCTTGCGGTAGCCGGTGGCCATACCGAGACCGAACTCGGCGTTGTCCTCGAACAAGCTGTTGGCCCAAGCCACACCCTTGCCGCTTCTGTAGTTCTTGCAGTAAGGAGTGGCAGGTGCTGAACCACCATAGATGGAAGAGCAGCCAGTAGCGTTGGCCACAATCATTCTCTCACCAAACAGCTGGGTGATGGTCTTGATGTATGGAGTTTCGCCGCAGCCTGCGCAAGCGCCTGAGAACTCGAACAACGGCTGTGCGAACTGGCTGTTCTTCACGTTGGCGTATTTGTCGATGAGGTTGTCTTTGTAAGTCACTTTCTTCTGGCTGTAATCCCAGTTCTTGGCTTCGTCGAGCTGGCTTTCGAAAGGTTTCATCACCAAAGCTTTCTCCTTGGCGGGACATACGTCGGCGCAGTTGCCGCAACCTGTGCAGTCCATCACGGAAACCTGCATACGGAAATGCATGCCGGCAAATTCCTTCGGAGCCTTGATGTCGATGGCAGCCATGCCCTTAGGAGCTTTCTTCAACTCAGCATCAGTCATTACAACGGGACGGATAGCTGCGTGAGGACATACCAAAGAGCACTGGTTACACTGGATACAGTTGGCAGGATTCCATTCGGGAACTACAGTGGCCACACCACGTTTCTCGTAAGCGGTGGTACCAGCGGGGAAAGTACCGTCAACGATTTCCTTGAAGGCACTCACGGGCAGGTCGTTACCGCACTGAGCAACCATCGGGCGCATCACCTTGTTGATGAATTCGGGATCGCTGTCGTTGTGTTCGAAAACGAAGTCGGTGCTGCATTCCAATTTAGCCCATTCAGCGGGGATGTCAACCTTGGTGATTTCACCACCACGGTCAACAGCCGCATAGTTCATGTTGACAATGTCTTCACCCTTCTTGCCGTATGATTTCACGATGAATTTCTTCATCTGCTCCACAGCGAGGTCGTAAGGAATAACGCCTGAAATCTTGAAGAATGCGCTCTGCAGGATGGTGTTGGTACGGTTGCCCAAACCAATCTCAGCGGCGATCTTCGTAGCGTCGATGATGTACATGTTGATGTTGTTGAGAGCCAAGTATTTCTTCACGAAATCAGGAAGATGTTTCTTGGTTTCAGCCACGCTCCACGGTGAGTTGTAGAGGAAGGTGCCGTTTTTCTTCAGACCGCGCAGACAGTCATATTTCTTCAGGTATGAAGGAACATGAACGGCCACGAAGTCGGGAGTACCTACCAAGTAAGGAGCCAGGATGGGCTGGTCACCGAAACGGAGGTGAGAGCATGTGTAACCGCCAGATTTTTTGGAGTCATAGTCGAAGTATGCCTGGCTGTATTTGTTGGTGTTGTCACCGATGATTTTGATACTGTTCTTGTTAGCACCTACGGTACCGTCAGCGCCGAGGCCATAGAATTTGGCTTCGAAAGTGCCCTTCGGCAGGATGGAGATTTCCTTGCCAACCTTGAGAGAACGGTGGGTTACATCGTCGTTGATACCCACGGTGAACTGGTTCATCGGTTTGGGAGCGGCGAGGTTCTTGTAAACTGCCAGGATCTGGGCGGGAGTGGTGTCTTTTGAGGAGAGACCGAAACGGCCACCGATAATCATCGGCTTGCATTCGCAATCCTTGAAAGCTTCCACAACGTCGAGGTACAAAGGATCTCCGTTGGCGCCGGGTTCTTTTGTACGGTCGAGCACACAGATTCTCTTCACGCTCTTCGGCATCACTTCCATCAGGTATTTCACGCTGAACGGACGATAGAGGTGAACGCTCACGAGACCGAGTTTCTTGCCTGCTTTGTTCTCCTTGTCGATGACGGTCTTGATGACGTCGGTGATGGAGCCCATAGCGATGATGATGTCGGTAGCGTCTTCTGCGCCGTAGAAGGTGAACGGAGCATATTCACGACCGGTGATCTTGCTCAGTTTCTTCATGTATTTGGCAACGATGTCGGGAAGAGCATCGTAATATTTGTTCTGCAGCTCTCTGGTCTGGAAGTAGATATCCGGGTTCTGGGCGGTACCGCGGGTTACGGGGTGCTCGGGGTTCAGAGCGCGGTCACGGTATTCTTTCAGGGCTTTCCAGTTGACCAATTTTTCGATTTTGCTTTGATCAGCGGCTTCTACTTTCTGGATTTCGTGAGAGGTACGGAAACCGTCGAAGAAGTGCAGGAAAGGAACGCGGCCTTCGATAGCTGCCAGGTGGGCAACAGGAGCCAGGTCCATGATTTCCTGTACGGAACCGGTAGCCAGCATGGCGAAACCAGTTTGACGGGCGCTCATCACGTCGGCGTGGTCACCGAAGATAGACAGTGCCTGAGCAGCTAAAGCACGTGCTGACACGTGGAATACGCCGGGCAGCAATTCACCGGCAATTTTGTACATGTTGGGGATCATCAGCAACAAACCCTGTGAAGCGGTGTAGGTGGTGGTCAGTGCACCAGCCTGCAGTGAACCGTGTACTGCACCAGCAGCACCGGCTTCTGATTGCATTTCGACCACTTTCACGGTCTCACCGAAAATGTTCTTTCTGCCGCCTGCGCTCCACTCGTCGATGTACTCTGCCATCGGTGATGAGGGGGTGATAGGATAGATAGCGGCGACTTCGCTAAACATGTAGGCTACGTGCGCAGCAGCGCAGTTACCGTCGCATGTCATAAATTTTTTTTCTGCCATAGTTTTTTGGATGTTAAATATTTATGGATTAGTATTTTGGTTGATTATTGATGATTTCGATTATGTTGTATATTTCTTGAAAAACAGTCATCACACCAGTCTCTCCAATAAGCGTGCAAAAGTACAAAAATTTCTTTTATATATTACATTGGAAGGAGAATAACCCACGGCTACCGCATGAAATTTTTTTTATTATTTTTCCGTGACTTTTCCCTTGATGGAAAAGTCACCAAAAGATCAAGCCGACGGTAAGTGCAGCCGCACAAGCCTGCTCCCCCCAACCCAGGCTGTCCGAGAACTAGAAAACGAGGTTTTTTTATTCGTATCCCTATACGAGGCTGAAGTCAAATATGCGATTCTCGTTGAGGAATAATTAAGTTCTCGGACAGCCTCAACCGTCGGCCTTGCCCTCGCACGCATCTCCATTGCTCAAAACCAGCCTTTGTTTCAAATGTGGCTATCTATTTACAAATGCTTTAGGAGGCCGTCCATTCACACCGCTTCCGCACCGCATGTCGGCATGGCCCACGCACAGTCGTCAATAAGAAGCAAAAACCACCATTATCTGTGTCTTTGTGGTCGCTGCACATAGCTCTCTATCTCTTGCCACTCGTTCTTGCCCTTGTGTGAATAAACATGGACTTTTACAAGACCTGTCTTTGGAGGAAATTCCCCGATGAAGTTACCATCTCTATCAGTATAAACCACGTGTTTTTCCCCAGTTTCTATGACTTCAAATATAATTTTCGCTTTCCTGTAAACAGGAAGTCCTGTTACCTTTCCCGAAATTTTCTTCCAATTAGAAGGGCTTTGTATCACATAACAATACGCCACATTTTCGCGCATCTGGACACTAACGTCCAACAGAAAGTCATGGTTGGATAGTTCAATGTTTACAACGGACATCGTTTGATGCATAGTATCTTTATAGTGAAAATTGAAACAGGTTCTGTATGTTCCAGCTGGAATCCCCTCTATCACATAATGGCCGTTGCTGTCTGTCTTTGTCCAAGCTACTATTAATGAATCAACGTTGGGGAAAGAATTGCCATTGTCTATAAAAAGGCCCACTTCCAATTCGGGGATGGGATTTCCTAGCGGGTCGGTAACTACCCCGCTGATGGAGACTTGAGCAGAAAGATGAAGTGATACCAGTATCAGCATCAATGTGAAAAGGAAAAATTCACTTTTATTATTCATTCGTCATTGTTTTTTTGGGGCAAAGGTACAAAAATTCCTTATCATATCATATTGTTCAGAAAGGAAGTTTTGCATTATGATATGAATTTTAGCAAACTTTTTTTTGCAAAAATGAAGAGAAATTGTGTTTTTTTTCAAAAAAAACAGATGATAACGAGTAATTATGGGTAAGGATGTATTGTTTTTGCCTGAGTTTTATTATTATAATTTATTCATAATCAATGTGATATAAAATATAGAAGAAAAATTTTCATCAACTTGTTTTTGTATCAAAAAAAGTTGTATTTTTGCAATCTCAAAACAAACGGAAGGTTCGGTAGTTCAGTTTGGTTAGAATGCCTGCCTGTCACGCAGGAGGTCGCGAGTTCGAGTCTCGTCCGGACCGCAAAACAAAGGCCGTCAGTAATGACGGCCTATTTTGTTATAGCTGCTCTCTCATAGAAGTCTCACGGAAAATTGAACAAATTGTCTGTAATTATTAAAAATATTGGTTTTCAGTATGATCACTTACCCCAATTTCAAAATCAATATCGGACTGAATATCGTGGCTAAACGTGCCGACGGTTTTCATGAGCTGCAAACGGTGTTTTATCCAGTAGATACACTAAAAGATGTATTGGAAATCAATAGGATAGAGAAAGGAGTGAGGCTTTTGGTGCAGAATGTGGAAAATCTTTGCGCCGATGAGGATAATCTCTGTGTCAAAGCTTTCCGTCTGTTGCAGCGGCAGTTCGATATTGATGGGGTGGAGATCAAACTGACGAAAAACATCCCTTTCGGTGCCGGATTGGGAGGGGGTTCTGCCGATGCGGCGTTCGCTTTGAAGATGTACAATGAGCTGTTTCAATTGCAGCTTTCCTCGATGGAATTGCGGGATTTGGCCGCCCAATTGGGGAGCGACACGGCCTTCTTCGTTGAAAACAGCCCCGTTTATGCTACTGGAAGAGGCGAAATCATGACTCCTATCAATTTGGATTTGTCTGATTACAAAATAGAAATTATAAAACCGGATTTCTCTATCTCTACCAAAGAGGCGTACGCCGGCGTGCATCCGCAACAGCCGGAAATCAATCTGAATGAATTAATCCATAAACCGATAAGCGAGTGGAAGCACTGTATCCACAATGATTTTGAGGATACCTTATTTGTCAAATATCCCCAATTGCAGGAACTTAAAGACGACTTCTATGCCCGTGGTGCGGTTTATGCTTCCATGTCGGGGAGTGGGTCAGCGGTTTACGGGATCTTTCAGAGATAGGGGAGTTTCGCACTTTTATCCTCTCTTCTCCCACAAGCAAATCAGCTTGTAAACCAGCACCGCGGCGAGCACGTCCGACGACTTGTCATGCGGTTGCGGGCAGAGTTCCACCACATCAAAGCCGACAATTTTCTTGGAGGCAAAGAGTTTTTCCAGGAAAGAAATCAGGGTGTACCATGACAGGCCGCCTGGCAGCGGGGTGCCTGTGGAGGGCAATACCGACGGGTCCAAACCATCCAGGTCGATGGTGAGATACACATGCTCGGTGAGGTGGTCGATGGCTTGTTGCATCCATTCCGTATTGTCATACATTTTGTGGGCATAGAAAATGTTCTCTTTCACGATGTTGTGCATTTCTTCTGTGCACACATTTCGGATACCCACCTGCACTACACGGGCATAATCCTGAGCTCTTCGCATCACGCAGGCATGGTTGTAAATGGAGCCATGGTACTCATCGCGCAAATCAGCATGGGCATCCACCTGCAATACTGACAAATCCGGATATTTTTCGCTGAAAGCCTTGATGGAACCTACGGATACAGAGTGTTCTCCGCCCAACAGACCAATGCGTTTATGCAGTTCCATGAAGTGTTTCACCCTTAAATATACTGATTCCACCATTTTGTCCGGTGTGCTGAAGTCGTAGCCGTGGCGGTCGGTGTAGATGCCGGCGGTATAAGGCTCCATCTCGAATTGCACATCGTACAGCTCAATGCTATCGGAGGCGTCGATAATGGCTTGTGGCCCTTTGTCCGCGCCTTTCACGAAGGTGCTGGTGCCGTCGTAGGCCACGGGCAAAAGGGCGTATTTTGCGTTTTCCAAGCGAGCGTATTGCTCGTCCATGTCCAAGAAGTATTCCATTTTTTCAGCTTATATTATCACATTAAATATCATTAGTTTTTCATATCAATTTGCACGAACGGCGTCAAATTACGGCCTCGAAGAGGTCTAATCTCGGAAACTCCTCACGTAAGTGTGGGGTTATTGAACAGTAATTTGAATGCCTTCGCTGTGCGAGGTGAATTCAGGCGCGTACATGCACTGGATGGTGGTGATGCCGTTGCTGTAAGTTCCTGCCATTGTGGCCACTAAAGTGTACTCAAACACGTAGGTGCCCTTGGGCAAGTAGTCGATGAAGAAGTTGGTGGCGGCATCGCCGGTGGCCTCGTAATACCATAAGCCGCCTTGGCGCTTGTACTGCGAAAGCACATTCACGGGCTCGAAAGTGGAGGCGCGCATGTCTTTCAGGTGGACATATTCCATGTCGCGGTCACAGCGGATCTCGGTGCGCACCCGCACTTTGTCCCCGACTTTTAGAGGGGAATTTTCCGTAATCGGTACCAGCACTTCGCCGCGGTCTCCGATCTCTACCTTGTAGAGTCTCTTTAGGATGCTGAAGTTCTGGTCGTCGCTATGGGATATCTTGTCCAGATTTTCCAAATACTGCCAGTACAATCCTCCCCAGGCGGGACCGTCGCTGCTCTTTTCAATCTTGATGATGGTCATGTCTTCCGTCACTTCGCTGCCTTTCCATGCTTTTTTGATATAGCCGGTGCCGGCTTCCGCCTCCATGCTCTTGTCGCCTTCGGTGTAGCTCCAATCACCCATAGTCAGCTTCACACCATTGGTGTTCTCCAATTGTGTGTTGTTGAGCAGCAGGGCGTAAATGGCTTCGGTGGTGGATTTTGTAGTGGGCCAGTTCTGCGTTTGTTTTTGTTTGAGCAACCACAGCTGCATCTGCTCTACGGATTTCTGGTCTTTGGTGATGGTGTTGAATGCCTCGATCAGCAGGGCCTGCCGCTCAATGGGGGCTTCGTACCAGAAGTAGCCATAGCCTTCTTTCTTCCAGAACATGCCCAGTTCTTCTGAATATTGCGCTCTCGACTTGATATTTGCCACAATTTCCTGGGCCAGCTGGGTATCACCGTTGCGATAACAAATCAAAGCTGTCATGGCTTGGGTGTAAATGGATTGCTTTTTCCAGTTCTTTTTCAGATTGGCATAATAATAATTGTAGGCTTCGCTATTGGTAATGCTGACTTTCTGTTTTATGAAGAAACTGCGGGCATACAGGTAGTGGATGTCTGTCACATCATAGTCTGCTTTCTTGCCTCTATACCATTTGTCGTAGATTTCGCGGGCTTTGTTGTCGATGAAATTGACCGCTTTCTTGATGACCTGGTCACTCATGGGATTCTGAACACCAAGCACTTGCAGATGACCGCAGCCAGCTACGATATGCTGGGTGATATAGCGACTGCTCTCATGGCTGCCGAACCACGACCATCCGCCGTCATTGTTCTGAGCTTTCTCCAATTTGGTCACAGCGGCCTTGTTCTCTTTGGCCATGCGGTGCAGGTCGAACAGCAAGGCGATGTTCTGTTTCCGCATCGACTCGTTCTGGGCATCCAGCACCCATGGGGTTTCCTCCAGAATGACGGATTTCAGTTCCTGATTCTTCTCCAACTGCGAGCAAAAAGCATCGGGCGATTCGTTCAGCCAGCTGTCGAATACCTTTTTGATGCGGGGATGCGAGTTGACGAGGTGAGCCGCCAAAGTGTTGGCATACAAACGGCTGAAAGTTTGTTCGTTGCATTCATGGGGATATTCCATCAGATAGGGCAGGGCCTGGATGGCGTACCAGATGGGGTTGGGTGTGAATTCCAAGGTATAGGATTGGGTACTCAAGGTGGAGTTGGTGATGCCGAAACTGTTTTTCAATTTATTGAAAGTGAATGTTTTACTTCCTTTTCCTGAAATATGAAGCGGCAGGCTCTCGGTTACTAAAATGCGGTTGGTGAGAATGGGCAGGGTGGCTTCCTCTCCGTCGGCATACGCGGGACTCTGGTCGTTTTGCGCTTCGATGCGATACGTCACCGCACCCAAATCTTTGGGAACCGTCAGGGTGAAGTGCACTTCCTTGCTTTGTCCCGCCTCAACGGTGAAACTCTGGGTGGAGATGCCGTTGGTCAAGTCCAATTTTTTCCCGTTGAAAGGATTAGTCAGGGTCAGTTTCACTTGTCCGCTTTGTTTCTCCTCGCCCATATTGACCACCTTGGCGGACAAAACCACTAAGTCGCCTTCCCGCAGGAAACGAGGCATGTTAGGCACCACCATCAGCGGTTTCTGGGTCTGCACGAATTTTTCAAAATAGCCGCTCATCAACTCGTTGTTATGGGCAAAACCCTGCAGTTTCCAGCGGGTGAGTGATTCGGATATGGTGAAGGACACCAGCACATTACCATCTTTGTCCGTCTGCAAGTGCGGGAAGAAGAAAGCGGTTTCATTGAAATTGGTGCGGATTTGAATATCCGTAGATTCTGTTTCTTTTTCCAGATTTTCATCAAAATCCATGCTGAAATCTAAATCAGTGTTGACCTTGATATTGTCTTCCACTATACTTATCACATCTTCTTCTGCTTCACCAAATTCAGCATCGTAATCCATACCCACGCTTTCTTCCATAACCGCATTGGTGGTGTAGGCACCAGCGGCTTTGCTCATCATCAGGCGGTTTCTACGCCAGCTATTGATTTGCCATAACAGTTGCGGATAGTTACGGCAGATAAAATCGTATGAAGTTTTATGTAGAGTTCTGTAATGGCTATTCCCAAAATTTGAATAGGAATCGAATGAATAATTGAAAGTAGGTTTGCTGGTGTTGAAAATACTTGATATCCAAGTATTTGGAGAAGCCAAGGCGTCCAAGGAAGCGTCATACATGGAGCAGAGCAGTTCCGCCGCAACTTTGTCCCCGTTTTTGTCCTTCAGTCGAATCTGATATTGTTCCTGGCTGCCGGGCAGAGTCTTGTCACGGAAAGTCAGAAAGTCGAAGTCTATTTTTTTATGACTGAAGGGAATATTGAAATTTAAGCTTTTTTCATATTGTTTGTTGTTTTGGGCGGTGAAGGTATGGATTATTACATGTCCAAGGTCCTTTTCTGTAACAGTATAGCTAAAATCAGCTTTGCCTTGGCTGAGTTTTATCCATTTGGACTCCACTAATTCATCATTGGATATGATTTCGCATAGTACCATGGCATTTTTTAGGTAACTTCCCAAAGTGAAATGAATGGTTTTACCCACCTCTATGGTGGTTTTGTCGGGAGTGGTCAGCCAAATGGGTTCGTATGCCGTGCATTTTTTACTTTTTTCATCATAAATCAGCACATAATACTCTTCTTTGATTTCATTTTGGTCTTTATCGTGAGTGATTAAACTGATTTTGTAATAGCCTTCCTGAAGATTTTTCATATCCTGAATGATGAAGGGATTTTTACCATCCGTTTCAAAATCATCATGTTTAACAGTTTTTAGGACCTTCCAATTGCTCTTCTGCAGCTCCTTGTTGAAATCAAGATAGGATAGTTTTTGTACCATTTGAGCGGAATCAGACAGATAATAATCGGCTTCTGAGCAACTGTATTTGTAATTTTCAGGAGCTTGCAAGGCTTCGATGCGGTAATGGATGGTGCCTTTTTGGGCTTCACCAGCCAAGTTGGTGATTTTCACAGGAAACTGGTTTTTCCCGTTCAAGGCAATGCTGTTGGGGAATTCGGCATTGATTAGCAGTCCGATTTTACTGACTCTCACCCAAGTGGAGCCGCTGTGGGTTTCGCCTGTGATATCGGTCACATCTACACTGACTTCGTAGGTGTATAGCGGGTTGTAACGTTGTGACTCCAAGTCGGGTTGGGCAATGAAATCGATATGGAAATTGCCTTCATTATCGCTGGTCGTCTCTCCATGAGCTATTTCCTGTGATTTCCCTGCAGGTTGCCACCACCACCAACGCCACCAGGGGAAGGAGGCCTTTCGTACCACATGGTATTTTACGCTTGCCCCGTCAATGCCATAGCCGGCGTAGGCCTTCACATGGCCGTCCACGCTTACATTTTGCCCGATTTTGAACTCTTCGGTGGGCTGGTCCAAGGTGATTTCAAAAGTGGGGCGCTTGTATTCTTCTACCGAGAAATAATGGGTATCCAAATGTTTTGTCTCCTTCTTGATCTTAAAGTGAAACCGTCCTGTCAAACCTTGGCTTGGAAGTACGAATTTTCCTGATACAGAGCCATATTCGTTAGTTGTAAGTTGTTGTTCGGAAACTTTTTGATAGTTGGCATCATATAGTTCAACGGTAATTTTTTGCCCATTGTCTGTTTTTTGCTGAAGTATGGCGTCTCCTTTGCTTGTGGTTTCCACCAAAATCGTCTTGAAATAGACTGTTTGTCCAGGTCTGTATATACTTCGGTCGGTGAATGTATAGGCTTTCTCATAGATATTGACTTCAGGATTATCATGGTACCTGCCCCAATATTGGCGTCTGATAATTTGATATTTATCCTGATTCCAAGTGGTATATGCAGCAAATGTATAGGTGTTATCAGCTATGTTACAGGTGCATCTTCCGTCCGCATCGCAGTTGATTGTCGTGGTTTTGGAAGGTTTTTTGGCGTTGTAATTAGGATAGAAATTTATGCAGACTTCCGCTCCTTTGAGAGGCTGTCCTGTGGTGCGGTCGAACACGAAAAATTCTAATTTGTTGTCATTTTTCCTGTATTGTGCGTCAATATTGGTGACTTGCAAGGTATAAAAAGAGTAACCTTTGTGATTCTCGTTGGTGAAGGGGGCATCGGAAGCCAGCAACAAATAAAAGCCTGCGTCTAATGAGGGCAGCAGAAAATGTCCACTCACGCTTCGATAGTCCTTTTCGTTTGGAGCATTGAGTTTGGTTTCATAGACCTTTTTCTGCTGTATCAGCCAAGCGTAGAATTTCGTGTTATCCGTGCTTCTTTTCAGCTCATATTCTTCTTCTTTACATGAAATAATACGAAAATACAGGTTCTCGCAGTTTTTATAATCGAAAGTGACGAGGTTGGCTTGGTTAGCTGGAATAATATTATTGCCGCTGAATTTTACCTCAGAGCTTTTGATAACATCGATAGTGGTTTTGGCATTATGGGCTTCTATGGATTTCGGTGCCACGGCAATGGTCTTGTTGAACCATTCAACAGCGGTCACGTAATCATTTTTATATTCCGGATGGGCATTCTTGTCGTATTTCTTCGCTCTGCCTTGGTAAAATTTGCCCATGGCGTAGGCGACCATCTCATAACCTTCTTTGCCCTGATATTGTTTTTCCATGCTGGTGAGTGCCGCTAATTGCAAATCAGAGGCATTGTCCAGATTGCTGTGAGTGCCTAAATACTCGAAACGACGCAAGGTGGCGTCTAACAAGGCTCTGCTGTCAGGTTCGTTCAGATGCAAAAGAGTCAATTCTTGCAAGGTGTATAAGGTGAGATAGGAAAATGACAGTTCATCTGTGGCAGGAATATCAATACTGGCAAATTGTTGAGGTTCAGCCCAGTATCGCTCATCATTCACATCAAAAGGAATCTCAGGTATCGGCAGTTCATAGATTTCATTCTGCAGGAAATCCAAAAAGCGGAAAGCTAAAAAGTCGTACAAAGTGGGGCGGTAGGCTTCCGAAGTCACCGAATCCAGCAAAACAGCGTACTCTTTGATGGGAATTTTGCTGAGTGCTTTTTTGTTCTCGATAGAAAGCAGATAATGTTTGATGATTTCCTTCGCGAAGCGTTGCGCGTCCCAGGTGTTGAAATCAGCGGTGGCATTAGCCTCCTCGTCGGCGAGGGTCGTGCGGTCCATGATCCGCCAGCGGTTCTGCTGATAATAGGCAGACAGCAGTTGGGCCATGCAGCTTTGCCAGATCGCCACATTGGCAGGGTTGCTCTTTTGTTGCTCAATCTGCCGATTGATAGACAGATAAATAGTGTCAAAGGCGTTGTCATACTGCTGCATTTGTTTTTCGTACAGTTTCAGCTGCCGCTGGATATCTTTGGGGCTTTGTTGTGCAAAAGTTGCCATAATGCAAAAGAAAAAAAGTGAAACGATAAGCGTGGTTCTTTTCATATCTTATAAATTTCTATATGAACGTGCAAATTTACAAAATAGTTTGGATTGTTTGTTTTTTTATGTACCAGAAAATCAGTGAGAAAAAATAAAAATAAAAAAATGAGGGAAAATCAAATTTTATTACAATATTTTTTGTATTTTTGCCGTTAGAAATACAAGAATCAAAAAACATACAGTCATGATTGAGAAAAAGTCAGACAAAGGCAATCTGGAAAAGAGAAAAACATCGTTTCTCTTAATCGGTTTTGCCGTCGTCCTCGCGCTTACTTACGTAAGTTTCGAGTTGTTCGCCTCCCGTGACAAAGGCACGGTGATGGCCCTTGACGATGACGAATTCATCGAAGTGATGGATGAAGACGTTATCGCAACCGACCAAACCCCTCCCCCGCCACCACCACCAGTGGCTCAGCAAACGGAAGTGGTCTTGAATATTGTGGAAGACAATATCAAGGTTAACACGGACTTCGATTTCAGCCAGGATTTCGATGAAAATTTGGAAATTGAGGAATACGTTCCCATTGAAATCGTGGAAGAAGAGGCAGAAGAAGCACCTGTTGTCCGTTTCGCGGAAAAAATGCCTGAATTTCCAGGTGGCACGGAAGCTATGTATTCTTTCCTCCAAAAAGAATTGACTTATCCTGAAGTGGCCCGTAACAATGGTATCCAGGGAACAGTTCTGCTGGAGTTTGTGGTGGAAAGAGACGGAAGCGTTAGTAATGTGAAACCAGTGGTTTCCCTTTTCCCTGAATGTGATGCGGAAGCAATCCGTGTGGTGAAGAAAATGCCAAAATGGAAACCCGGTGAACAGTTGGGTAAGCCCGTCAGATGCTACTTCAACATTCCTATCCGTTTTACTTTACAGTAAACACTCAATCAACGTCATAAAAAGAGACTTCTTGTAGGTCTCTTTTTTTTTAAAATGAATTTTAAAATGTGATTTTTGTGGTGAAGAGGATCTGTCTTGTCTATTTGCCACGAAAACAAAGTGTTACCATAATCAGATGAAATGATTCAAAACAATGAAGTTGAAAAAAATCACCCTTTTGTTTTTATCCTCAATACTGATGTTACAACTGTCTGCGCAAGAACCTGCCACATGCTTCCGCATCCAGTTGAAAGACAAAAGCCAAAGCCCGTATTCTATAACTCGTCCCGATGAATTTTTGTCGCCACGAGCTATCAACAATAAGGCAAGATACAATATTCCTATTACTGTCGAGGATCTCCCGGTCAATCCCCAGTATAAACAGCAGATATGTGCGCTTGATGCTACTGTCCGGATTCTTTCAGAGTCAAAATGGCAAAATACTGTGGTTATATATTGCCCTGATTCATCGGTGCTTGATGCTGTGAAAGCACTTCCTTTTACGGATACCACAGTGATACCCGTCTCCTCATACGTTTTGATGGAGCATCAGGAAAAAAAAGAGGTTGTTCCGAACAACAATAATAATTTGTTACAGAGCGACTTGTATTTTGATTCCTTGTTTGATTATGGCCCGGCATGGGCACAGATAGCCTTTCATAATGGGCATCGTTTGCATGAACTTGGCTTCTATGGCGATGATATGTTGATAGTGGTGATGGACGGAGGCTGGGAAGGATTCAGTGATATTTCTTATTTCCGGACTATGTATGAAAATGGGCAACTTGTCGGCACCCGAGACCTGATTCCCGACCATGATAATGTGTATGAAGGGGGAACACATGGTACTAAAGTGACTTCCATTATGGCAACATCTGTCAATGGTACATACATCGGAGCCGCTCCCCATGCCCGCTATTATTTTATTTTGTCTGAAAATCCTTTCAGCGAGGAGCTGATAGAAGAGGACTTTTGGGCCCAAGGAATTGAAATCGCGGATAGTTTGGGTGCGGATGTGGTTAATTCTTCTTTGGGATATTCAACCTTTCCGGATTTTCCCCAGGGGAATTTTACATACCAGTCTTGTGATGGCATGGCCAGCATCGCTTCCCGAAATGCCAGTCTGGCATGCCAGAAGGGTATTGCGGTGTGTGTGTCTGCCGGTAACGAGGGTAATAATTCATGGCATTACATTACTCATCCAGCGGATGCCTTTGATGTGCTGACGGTGGGTGCTGCCCGTGCTGTTGACAGTGCAATGGGTCCTTTTTCCTCTTATGGCCCCAGTGCCGATGGCCGTGTTAAACCGGATGTGACAAGTGTGGGTTGGGACACCTTCGTGGTAAATCTGGATGAGAGTGTTGCCCCTGGTAGCGGAACCAGCTTCGCAAGCCCTGTCATGGCAGGCTTGACAGCTTGCCTGCGACAGGCTCTGCCTCATAAAAACGCATTGGAAATAATGGATATCATTCGTCAGCATGGACATCGGTACAATACTCCTGATACTTCTATGGGCTATGGTATCCCCGATATGTATCAGGCATATCTCGATAACGTTCCCGAACAGTGTACGTCAGCCAAAGTTCAAACTAAGCTCTTGGTATATCCGAATCCTTGCACAGATAAGCTGGTAATACCCAATCCGGAATATACTATTCAGAAAATAGAAATATACGATGTAAGTGGAAAATTGATATATCGTCATGACAATTGCGGAAGGTCAATAATACAAATGCCTGTCAATCAACTGATAGATGGTTTATATATAGTCAAAATTTTTGCCTCAAATGGCATAGAGACCACGAAAATCATCAAGCGTTAAATGGAAAAAAATCCGTAACTTTGCAACCCAAAATTTTGAGTATGCTGAAAATAGAAAATTTACATGTTTCCATCAAAGGAAAAGAAATATTGAAAGGTGTCAATTTGGAAATTAACCCCGGAGAAGTCCATGCCATTATGGGCCCTAATGGTACGGGAAAAAGTACTTTGGCATCAGTAATCGCCGGTAAAGAAATATTCGAGGTTACCGAAGGTAGTATTACCTATAAAGGCAAAAATCTGTTGGAAATGCCTGTGGAACAGCGTGCCCGTGAGGGTATTTTCATCGGTTTCCAATACCCGGTGGAAATACCAGGAGTCAGCATTTCCAATTTTATGCGTACCGCCCTGAATGAAATTCGCCAGTATCGCGGACAAGAGGCCCTGTCGGGTGCACAGTTTCTCAAACTGATGGAAGAAAAGAAAAAAGTGGTGGAATTGACGGCCAAGTTGAGCAACCGTTCGGTGAATGAAGGTTTTTCCGGTGGTGAGAAAAAGAAAAATGAAATTTTCCAAATGGCTATGCTCGAACCCACACTCGCCATACTTGATGAGACAGATTCAGGCTTGGATATCGATGCTTTGCGTATTGTTGCCAATGGCGTTAATCAATTGAAAACCAAAGATAACGCTACGGTTGTCATTACCCATTATCAGCGTTTGCTGGATTACATTGTGCCAGATATCGTACATATCCTGTTCGATGGAAAAATAGTGAAATCCGGCCCGAAAGAATTGGCAAAAGAACTGGAAGCCAAAGGTTATGAGTGGATCAAGTCGGAATATAACGCAGGTAAACTGAATTAGTATGGAGAAGTTTATTCAATATTTGCGACAGACGTTTGCCGAGGTGAAGTCAAAATTGCCCAATGACAAACAGTCAAAAGTGTCCACTTTGAGGGAGAAGGCATTAAATCTCATCATTTCAGAGGGACTGCCCAATTCAAAAGATGAGTTGTGGCGTCATTTCCCTATCGAGAAGCAAATATCCTCATCATACGATATTCAGTTGGATGCGGATCCTTATCAGCCTGTGGAACAATATTTTAAGTGCAATGTGAGCGACATCAACACGGATATGTTCACGATGCTGAATGGCTGGTATGTCCATAAAAATGCTCCCCTGACGACCTTCCCCAATGGTGTTATTGTTGGAAGTATTATGGCCGCTGTGGAACAGTATCCCGAGTTGGTATTGTCGCATTTGACCAAGTTTTATTCTGACAAAGCCGACAAGTTTGTCCGTCTTAACGAGCTTCTTTTCAACGACGGCTTCTTTGTGTATGTGCCGGATGAGGTCTCCGTGGAGAAACCAATGCAGTTTGTATCTATCGTCAACAGCCCGCAAAAATTGATGATTAACAATCACAATCTGGTGATTTTGGGAAGAAATGCTTCACTGTCGTTGGTGCAGTGCGATGATTCGTTGCAGCAAGACCAGAGTTTTACCAACAATGTAAGTGAAATGATACTGGAGGAGGGTTCACATTTGCATTTTTATAAAATGGAGAACAAAGATGCGCAGACTATGGAGCTGAATCATGTGTTTGTGCACCAGAAGGGCCATTCCACTTTCTTTTCCAATGCTATTACCTTCAATGCCGGAATTTTGCGCAACATGATTCATGTGGATTTGGCAGAACCGTTTGCGGATGCTAAATTGTATGGTTTGTATTTGGTTGACAAAAAACAATTTGTTGATAACCAGGTATATGTAAACCATATTGTGCCAGATTGCACGAGCTATCAGTTGTACAAAGGCATTGCGGATGATGAGTCGCATGCGAACTTTAATGGACATATCGTCGTAAGACCTCAGGCACAACGAACCTCCGCCTATCAGACCAATAAAAACATGGCCTTGACGGATGATGCGAAAATCACCACCAAGCCGTTTTTGGAAATTTACGCCGATGATGTGAAATGCAGTCACGGTGCCACCATAGGACAATTGGACGAGGAGGCGTTGTTTTACTTGAAATCCAGGGGCATTTGTGAACGCAATGCCAGGGCACTGCTGATGTATGCTTTTGCCAATGAGGTAGTTAACTTTGTAGAAATCGACTCTTTGCGTGAACGTCTGTTAGACATGACGCAGAGACGCCTCAGTGGAGAACTGTCCGCATGCAGCCATTGTGCTTTCCCCTGTGGTGAGGAGAAAAGTTTTTCGTTCAAGATTGATTTGAGTAAGATATAGTAATGTGCTAATTATTAATGTGCTAATGTGCTAATTAATTAGCAAAATAGTTAATTAGCAAATGTGCAAATTGGATTTTGAACTTTGAATTTTGAATTCAATTTAAGGTCAAAGCAGTGAAGTATTAATATGAATATCGAGCTTTTGTGTATTGGCAAGGAAAATGCGGATGCTTTTGAAGAAGCGTTGAGTCAGTACATCAAAAAAATCAAGCTGTATAATAATTTCGACTTGGTGGTTATTCCCTATCTGAAAAACACCAAATCCATGTCGTTTGAGGAGCAGAAACGTAGAGAAGGCGAGCTGCTGCTTAAAAAAATATCTCCTTCGGACTGTGTTGTGCTCTTGGATGAGCGTGGAAAAGAGTTTTCATCGGTGGAATTTGCCAATTTTTTACAACAAAAGATGAATAGCGGCATCAAAAAATTGGTTTTTGTGATAGGGGGTGCCTACGGTTTTTCAGAGACCGTTTACCAACGCCAGAATGCTAAAATTTCGTTGTCAAAACTTACTTTCCCGCACTTGATGACACGTCTTATTTTTACGGAACAGCTCTATCGTGCGTTCACAATTTTGCACAACGAACCCTATCATCATGATTAAAAGTAAGTTATTTTTTTTTGCAAACGTGCGTAGTATATGATTTTTTTTGTATTTTTGCTTTCTTAATATAGAAATATAATGCAAATTAAAAACATAGCTATGAAAAAATCTATTCTTTTATTCATTCTGGTTTCTTTATTGTCTTTTTCGTTTGCGACAAAGCCAGTTGTGTCTGTCAATGAAGCCAAGCAAGCAGCCACCAATTTTTTAACAGAAATGTGCTATATTAATGCCGCCAGCGTTAATTTGACATTGAAACATGTGGAAACCGATGAAAATGGCGAACCCTTGTTCTACCGTTTTCAATTAAACAATCAGGGTTTTGTTATAGTTTCTGCTACAGAATTGTACTACCCTGTTGTCGCTTTCTCGTATGAGTCAAATTATGTTGACTGCAAGGAAAATGAAGCATTCTGCACAGGTTACAAAAAAGATATTCAGGATGCAAAAACAACTCAAGTGCCAGTCAGCGCAGCCGCTACCAAAGCTTGGAATCGTTACAACACGAAAAACTTTTCCAGAAGTAAAGACGCGAATCTCCGTGAGTGCCAACCTCTGTTGACCACCAATTGGGGACAGAAACAGTATTATAACCAGTATTGTCCGTATGACGGCCATGCCGACGCAAACACACAGGATAACCGCACAACTGTTGGAAATGCCGCGGTTGCTATGGCATCCATTATCAATTATTACCGCTATCCTACCCAAGGTAAGGGTGGTGTTAGCTATATCCCGTTTATTGACTGGGGTGCATACCAGGAAACATATCCTCGTATTTTTTTGAACCTTAATAATGTGGAATATAATTACGATGCTATGACTTCTACCATTAGCAATTATAATGGTGAAGTTGCCAAATTGTTATACCACACAGGAGCTACGGCATTGACCAATTACAGTGCGGAAAGATCTTCCAACAATAAGACCAGAACCGAACCAATAGACGCTTTTAATGCGTTGAAACAGTATTGGGGATTCTCCAATGATGCTCAGCTGACCTTCAGACCCACTGAAGTTCAGGAAGATACCACCTGGATTATTGATTATGTGATTCCAGAACTTGATGCAAGACGTCCTGTATTCTACTCTGCTTACAAGGAATCTGCTATGTTGAATAACATGTGTATGGTTGTGGATGGATATAAATTTATGCAAAATAACCAAGGTTCAGCTTTCAATTTATTCCTTCATGTGAATCTTTCTCCTACCACTACTGCCAATGAAATGAAAAAGGCATACTACATGTATCCAAGTAGCAACTTTTCATATAAATCTGGAGAAAGTATCATCAGAAATCTACAGCCGGATGTTGTAAATATCGAAGAACCTATTGTTAGTGAAAGTGAAATCACTGCCAAGGCAGGTACTATCAGCGATGGCGCTGGTAATATGAAATACCAAAGCAACTCCAACAGACAGTGGCTTATCGCTGCTCCTAACGCAAGTAGCTATACTTTCACTTTCAAACGCCTGAATACAGAAGCTAATAATGACGTGGTTTCTATCTATACTGGCGAGGAAGCTATTTCTACTAACCTTGTCCAGTCATTCTCAGGACAGCACCTTACCGTCGCTGCCACAGATCAAACTCAAGGTTCATCAGAACAGGTTACTTTCGATATGCCAGCTCTGCCCAACGCATTTACAGTAAATTCAGATAAAGTGTTGGTTACCTTCACCTCTAATGATACTATTGAGGATTATGGCTTTGTTCTGGAATATGCAGCTACATACGACCAGAGTGAACTTTCTGTTTGCGCTCCAAGCCAGTCTTTGACCAACTATCATTATATCTTAGTGGATAAAGAACAGCCGGTTATCGCTGATACAGATCCTGATGCGGAAGATGCAATAAATGCTATCTCAAGTGAAGATGAGCCATACGCTGCAAATACCGTTTGTTCATGGACAATCAAACCTAACAACGCCGTCTCTTATTATATCGACTTTTCCAAATTTGATTTGACCTACGGTGATTTTATTGAAATCACTACTATTGAAACTACTCCCGAATTATTGTACAAATTTGATGTTTTCAATTGGCCGGCAGTTGGCGGTTATAGCGTGGATGCCAGCAAAATGAAAGTAAGATTCGTGACCGACCACTGGATGGAAGGTGATGGTTTTGAAATGGAATATTGGACTATTTTGGGAATCAATCAGGAAAGCGGTCTTTCAGATATTAGTATCTATCCTAATCCCGCTACCAATTTCTTGAATGTTGACCTGACTGGCGACGCTCAGAAAATCAGCATGAATGTTGTGGATATGAGCGGCAAGATTTTGTACAATAACGAAATCAACCATAACGGTGGTTCACAGATTTACAAGGTTCCAGTTTCAAATCTGGCCAGTGGTATTTATTTCCTGCATCTGAATACTCCTACAGGAAAATCAATCCAGAAATTTATCGTAAGATAATTTCAGAATATTATAAGAAATACAATAGAAGAGACGATGCATGCATCGTCTCTTCTTTATTTTAAAGGAATAATATACAAAGGAAGATAAATCCCGGTATTATAGGATAATATTCACGCAAATTTCTTCGAATTCCTGTACACTCAACTGCTCGGGCCTTTTGGCAAAAATGGGATTCTGCTTGTAATTGGCAGAAAAGTTAAATTGATTGAGTGAATTGCGCAAGGTTTTTCTGCGTTGGTTGAAGGCTGTCTTCACTACTTGTTTGAAAAGACTCTCGGAACAATGAAGTTCCTTTTCAGGGTTTCGTATGAGCCGGATAACTGCAGATTTGACTTGGGGAGGCGGGAAAAATTGTTGTTCATCCACAGTGAACAAATATTCAATATCGTAAAATGCCTGTAATAATACACTGAGTATGCCATATTGCTTTTTCCCAGGTGCCGCGGCCACACGTTCGGCCACTTCCTTTTGGAACATGCCAACCAATTCATTGACCAGCTCTTTGTAATCCAGTACTTTGAATAAGATCTGGGAAGAGATATTATAAGGAAAATTGCCAATTATAGTCAACGATTCGGTGTATAGGGAATCCAAATCCAGACGCAGAAAGTCTTGTGACAAGATATTTCCCTGCAATTTGGGATAGTGTTGCTCAAGATATTCCACCGATTCATGGTCGATCTCCACCACTTTGAAATTTGGATATTGGTGGTTTATCAGATACTTTGTCAGCACCCCCATGCCAGGCCCGATTTCAAGCACGTTTTTGGGCCCTGTGGAAATGCTTTCCGCTATTTGCCGGGCAATGTCCTCATTTTGCAGGAAGTGCTGTCCTAGGTTCTTTTTGGGCTTGACAAGAGGCATGGCAAAGGGCTAATTATCTCCACGCAAGGCTCTATAACGGTTGCGGGCATCGTTCACATATAAACTGGATGGGAAATCACGCATTAGCTTGCGGTAACAATCCATCGCCTTGTTGGGATCATGAATGTAATACTCATATAAATCACCTAACTTGAAAAGGGCATCATCAGCCAGTAGCTCCGTATAATGGGAATCTTCAATTTTACGCAGCAATTGTTCCGCTGTCAGATAATCTTTCTTTTTAATGAGAATCAGGGCTTTTTGGTATAAAGCGTCATCCACCAGGGTGCCAAAAGGCGAAAGTGTGATGACGGAGTCGAAGGTGGTATAAGCCTCGTCAACTTTGTTTTGGAACAGCAGATAATCGGCTTTGGCGTAGTACTGCAAAGGAATGTTCATTTTTTGTCCCGAAAAAAGCAGTGTGTCTTCTTCCTCACCTTCATCTTCTTCGTCTTCTTCCTCTTCCTCGTTGTCCGAAATCAGTAGCGAGAAATACATGGCATCATTGGCAATCAGTTTGGAAGTGGCTGCACGTAACACATCTAACTGGCTTTTAGCCCAGGCAAACTCACCAATATAAAAAGAAAGCTTGGCATTCTTGAATTTGGCGCTTTGGCCAATTTCATCGTTAGGCATGTCTTTGTCCACCTGAGAATATAACAATGTCGCATCCCAAATATTATTGGTATAGAGCAAAATGTCAGCAAGTTGTATCTTGTATTCGTTGATTTGCTTGGGCTCTCTGCTGGCGTTTTTTATGGCTTCTTCCAACAGTTGTGTGGCTTCTTCGGTTTTGTTCATATAAAAAGCCAACAGGGAAGAGTATTTTAATATCAGTTCAGAGGAACAGGAGGCAAGACCTTTCTCAGTTGTATATTTCTTGTATTCTTTTTCCAAGTTGGTCACTTCCGTCATATTGACAGGATAGGTGGTGGATATTTTCTGATACTTGATATTCAGCAGTCTGTTGATAGCATTGTCATATTGGGGAGCTTCATTACCCTTGGCCACCACGTATTCCAACGCCTCAATGGCTACGTCATAATTGCGGTTTTGCTCGGCACTTACCGCCAGTTGCACTAATCGTAAGCCATCTTCCTTGTTTTTCTTGTCCAACGCCTTTGCCAATATCAGCGCCTCCGGAAAATCCTTGTTGACTTGATATACCCAGGTCAGCAGTAAAGTATAGCAGTCGTTTTCTGGATATTTCTGCATGTTTTTTTGTAGCAAAGTTTTGATAGTCAGATATTTCTGCTGATTCTCATCCTCTGCTAAGGCATTCTGGATGATTTCTTCGGATTGGGGCAAATATTGGGCATCATTGTCTTGAATTAATGCGATAGCTTCCTCAAATAATTTGTCTGAACGGCCTAACTGATTGTATATGCCAGTAATTTCCTTGGCATATATCTTGTTGTTATTCAACAATATACGACCTTTTAGCAAGGTGTTGAGCGCATATTCCCTTTTGCCTTTGGCGAGAAAAGCGTTGTATAAGTCTCTGATATTGTAGTCTTTGGCAGCAACATCCTTCAGCGCGGACTGGTATTCTTTTTCTGCTTTGCCAGGCTGGTTCGACAATTCATAAACAAAGCCCAGGTCAACCTTATAGCGTTGTTGTTCGGGGAAAAGCTTGCATTGTTTCTTGACGAGTTTCTCCAATTTGTCGTAGTCATGCAGTTCCGACAGCGTTTGGAAGTGATAGTAATAGATATAGGTGTTTCTTTTCGTCAGAGGGATCTTGTCAAACAATTCAGCTGCTTTTTCATATTCGGCATCCTTATAATATTGAATAGCCAACTGTTCGTCTGGAGTTTGTTGGGCAAACACCAACGATGACACTATAAAAAGCAGGCAGGTAAAAAGGAATCGACGCATGGCGCTAATTAGTCAATCATATCAAATCCCGTATATTTTCTAAGCACTTCGGGCACAATGATACCTTTTTCTGTTTGGTTGTTTTCAAGCAATGCGGCCAACACGCGAGGCAGGGCCAAGGCACTGCCGTTGAGAGTGTGTGCCAGTCTCATTTTGCCTGTGGCCTCATCTTTGAATCTCAGTTTGAGGCGGTTGGCTTGGAAACTTTCGAAATTGGAGACGGAACTTACTTCCAGCCAACGCTGCTGTGCTCTGGAATAGACTTCCAAGTCGAAAGTGAGTGCTGAGGTGAAGCTGATGTCGCCACCGCAAAGACGCAACACTCTGAAAGGCAATCCTAATTTGGTCAATAGTGACATGGCGTAGGTTTTCATTTTTTCAAGTGTCTCGTATGAGCGGTCCGGGTGTTCAATGACAACGATTTCCACTTTGTCGAATTGGTGCAGACGGTTCAAGCCACGCACATCTTTGCCATACGATCCGGCCTCACGGCGGAAGCATGCTGAATAACCGCAGTTTTTGATAGGGAAGTCACTTTCTTTCAGGATGGTGTCGCGGTATATATTGGTGATGGGCACTTCGGCGGTAGGAATCAAATAGAAGTCATCAACTTCGCAGTGGTACATCTGGCCTTCTTTGTCCGGCAGCTGTCCTGTGCCGTATGCGGAAGCTTCATTCACCATATAAGGCGGTTGGATTTCTGTAAATCCGTGTTTGACAGCTTCGTCCAGGAAGAAGTCTATCAATGCTCTTTGTATGCGGGCTCCTTTTCCTTTGTAAACAGGAAAGCCGGCGCCGGTGATTTTGCATCCCAAGTCGAAATCGATGATGTCGTATTTCTTCACCAGTTCCCAATGGGGCAGGGCATCATAGTCGAAATTGGAGGAGTCGCCTTCGGTATAAACTATTTCATTGTCTTCTGCGGTTTTGCCTTCTGGAACGGAAATATGGGGCAGGTTGGGCATCAAAAACAGGCGATTTTGGATTTCATCAGCGGCTTCGGCCACTTTGGCTTGCAGCTGTTTTTCTACCTCTTTCATCTCGGCGATGCGGTTTTTCATCTCGGTGGCTTCAGCAGACTTGCCTTCCTTGAATAGTTTTCCGATTTCGGCAGAGAGTTTTTTCTGCTCCATCAGGTTGTCGTCAAGGGTCTTTTTATTTTGTCTGATATCGACATCCAATTGCGTAATTTCAGCTATAATCTGTTCGGCATCAAAATGTTTAACTTTTAAACGCTCAATTACGAATTGAGGATTTTCACGGATTAATTGAATTTGTAACATAGTGTTTTTAGTTTTTAATCTTCTGCATTGAGAATATCGGCGATGTGGATGACTTCAAGTCCCATGCCTTTGGATTGTATGAAGGCGTCAAGATGTTGCAGGCAGTTGATGTCTGTGGAAGTGACATATTGAGCGCCCATGGAATAAATTTTGGTGACAATTTTTTCTATCATGCGGTCTGATACCTCCGGATTGATGACCGAGAAGCGTCCGTTGGCAGAGCAACATTCGTTCATTTCCGGATCTGTCAATAATTCCAGGCCTTTTGTGTTTTTCAGCAGGATTTCCGCTCCGTCTTGCATCTCATACATGTTGCGGGCCGCACACGACTTGAAATAGAAAACCCTTTGTGGAAAATGGTTGTTCAAAGTTGAAATGCCTAATTGGTTAACGATAAAGTCGCATAATTCGTATGTGTTGGTAACGAAGTGTTTCAAGTCGTTAACTACACTGATATTGGTGAGGAGCTGACTGTAATATTTGCGGATAAATCCGGCACAGGCAGCGGATGGAATAACCAAAGGGAACTTTGAACCGTCGTACTCAGACATCATTTTCGCGCCAAGTTCTTTTGCTGTCTCAATCTCTCCGGAAAAATAGAAACACCGTCCGCAGCATGTCTGTTCAGCATTGTAGTGCACTTCAAGTCCTAATTTCTCCAGCAAATGCACAACACTCTGTGCCACAGAGGGACTGAACAAATCCATTTCGCAAGGAATGAACAAATTAACATGATTGCCTTGATTTGCCATATATTATCATTTGAACCTGCAAAGATACAAAAAAAAATTAGCAAATGAGAAAATTAGTTAATGTGCTAATGAGCCCATGAGGAATCCCCTTTTATGTATGCAGTGCTAAACTCCCCTTGTGCAAAATACAAATTCTCCTAATAATTTTCAGTTTTCAGTTCTCAACTTTCAGTTCATTAAAGCAGTGCCGGCACAACGGTTCATAACTTTCCTTTTCACCCAACATCACTTGTTTGTCGCCATGGACAATGCGGTGGGAGTATTGTGCCAAGTCGCCGCAGCGGGTGCATATAGCATGAACTTTTGACACGTATTCGGCCACGGCCATCAATTGGGGCATCGGTCCGAAAGGCTTGCCTAAATAGTCCATGTCCAAACCTGCGACAATTACACGTATTCCACAGGAAGCCAGTTGATTACATACATCTACAATGCCTTCGTCAAAAAATTGCACTTCGTCGATACCCACAACCTCAACAGTCTCCATGTTCACATAAAGCAGTATTTCGGAGGAATTGTGCACGGGCGTGGAAACCATGGAAGTCTCGTCATGAGACACCACGTCATTCTCATCATAGCGTACATCTATGGCTGGTTTGAAAAGTTCCACTTTCTGATGCGCGAACGTGGCTCTGCGGATTCTTCGCAATAATTCTTCCGTTTTCCCCGAAAACATAGAACCACAGACCACCTCGATCCAACCTTTGTTTTTACTCCTGCTCGCCTTACTTTCTAAAAACATTTTTTCGTGTTTTTGATATTGATAATTTTTGTATTTTTACACACTTTTTCAAAAGGCAAAATTAGTAAATTTATCGGGATATTTTCGGCTTAAAGAAATTAATTATGCGGAACATTAACGAATCTTTGGAGCAAATAATTGAAAATCTTTTGCTTATCAAAAATAAAGAGGCGGATTTTTCTCAAATAGACAAGGATATTCTACTTCAGAATTTAAGGGAAGCCTATCTGGCAGTGTTACGTAGTCCTGTCGCTGACAATGTGCAAAATAATGATAATCAGATAGAAAATGAAAGCAAGATAGAAGATGCTCCAAAGGAGGAAGGTGTTGGGGAAAAAACAGTGGAAGAGCCTGTTGCGGAAGTTCAGGATTCGGAAATTTCCTCAGAGGAAGTTGAAGTGGAAACGGAAACTCCAGCCACAAAAACAGAGGAGAAAGCTGCGAAGGTGGCAGAAGAGCCACTCCAAGACGAAGAAGAGGGAATGGATACCGACATTTTGGAGTTTATCAAGGATATTTCCCAGGCAACAATAGAGTCCAAGCCAGCTACTAAAGAGCCGGAATTGTTTGCTGAACCGGAGCCTATGGCAGAACCAGTGTCCAAGCCAGAACCCGAAGCTGAAAAAATGGTTGAAACTGTTGTTTCCGGGATTTCAGAAATTCCTGAACCAGAGCCTGTTGTTGAATCTGTGCCAGAGCCAGAACCAATAATTGCTCCCGAACCCCAAGTTGAAACAATTCCAGTACAAGAGCCCGAGCCGGTTGTGGAACCAGTACCCGGACCCGAAGTTGAAAAAGTGGTTGAAACGGTTGTCCCTGAAATTTCAAAGATTCCTGAACCAGAATTGAAGCCTGAGCCGGAACCAGTTGTGGAACCATTGCCCGTACCAAAGCCAGTTGTGGAATCCGAGCCCGAACCCAAGGTGGAGATTAAGCCTGAGGTTAAAATTGAGGAACCTGTCAAGCCACAACAACGTTCACTTAATGATTTGTTCAACGAGCAAAAACAGGACCTTGGCGACAAGTTCCAGCAGACTAAAATTGGGGATTTGACCAAGGCTATGTCTATTAATGATAAATTCCTGTTTATAAGAGAGTTGTTCAAAAATAAGAGTGAGGAGTTCAGCAGAGCGATTCAGACTTTGAACAATTGCGAGAATATAGAAGAGGCCTTCGACATCATGGAAGGACTGAAAAAACAATATTTTTGGGATTCCACCTCTTCGGCATACTTGGCTTTGTGTGATTTGGTGAGAAGAAAATTTTAATTCATATTATGTTTAATCAAATAGTTATCTGAAATGAAAAAATTGGTTTCCCTCCTTACTGTTGCCGCCTTGCTATTTGGTGGCGTGGTATTTGCTCAAAACGATACCAAAAAAGAAGAGAAAGAAGGTTATGTGTTTACTAACCTTAAAGAAATTCCTGTCACTTCCGTGAAAGACCAGGCTCGTGCCGGTACATGCTGGTGCTATTCAGGACTGGGATTCATCGAAGCCGAATTACTCCGTATGGGCAAAGGTGAATATGACCTTTCCGAAATGTACATTGTACACAACACATACATCGACCGTGCCAAAGCTGCTGTCCGTACCCATGGTGATGTTTCTTTCTCACAGGGTGGTTCTTTCTACGATGTGATTTACGGTATGAAGACTTTCGGTCTGGTTCCTGAATCCGAGATGCGTCCGGGTGCCATGTATGGCGACAGTCTTTCCAAACATGGTGAGCTGTCCGCTATCAGCGACGCTATCGTGAAAGCTATTGCCACAGGCGACCACAAATCTCTGCAACACAATGCTAAAAACGAGCTGTTGTGGGTTAAATCCATCGAAGCTGTACATGACATTTATTTGGGAAAACGTCCTGAAAGTTTCGTGTATAATGGTGTCACCTACACTCCGATGTCATTCTACAATTCTTTAGGTTTGAATCCTGATGATTATATTTCCATCACTTCATATACGCATCATCCTTATTATGAGAAGTTTGTGTTGGAAATCCAGGACAACTGGCGTTGGGCTCAGTGCTATAACTTGCCTTTGGATGAGTTCATGAATATTTTCGATTATGCTATAGACAATGGCTACACCATCGCTTGGGGTGCTGATGTCAGCGAAGAAGGTTTCCGCAAGGGTATCCGTGAAGGTTTTGCTGTACTGCCCGATTTAGATGCATCAAGCACTGATAATGGTGGTAGCGATATGGCACATTGGACTGGCCTGAGCAAGACTGACCGTGCGAAAGAAGCTTACGAGCATCCCACACCGCAACGTTGGGTTACTCCCGAGGAACGTCAATTGGCATTCGATAGTTGGGAAACCACCGATGACCATGGCATGTTGATTTATGGTAAAGCCAAAGATCAAGCTGGTAATGAATATTACATGGTGAAGAACAGCTGGGGAAAGGTTTACAAATATGACGGTATGTTCTATGCCAGCAAAGCATACGTGCGCTACAAAACCATGAATATTGTGGTTCACAAAAACGGTATTCCCAAGGATATCAAGAAAAAGTTGGGTATCAAATAGCAAGAAGAATGTTGCTTTCTTAAAATAAGTTAAAAAAAAGTACAAGATAAGAAAAAAACCTCGTATTTTTGCAAAATATTAAATTTTCAAACAAAAAAACAAATAAAAAGATTCTGAAAAAAGTATTAGGTATTATGGCTGTTGTAGCCGTTTCAGCATTGATGTTAACCTCATGTGGAAAGAAATGCAACTGCACTCGTTATGAGGATGGAAAGAAAGTTGCCATTTCAACTTATGACAATGGTGCTACCAAATTTTTTGAAAAATCCGTTTGTACAGATATGTCTGTAGAAAAACACCAAGGTTACTCTGTTGTTACCGATGGTAAGGAAGTTTCAGTTGAGATTAAATGTAAATAATACATCTCACTTAAGAAAAAAGGCGGCCAAATGGTCGCCTTTTTTTATGTCTATTGTGTAATGTTGTGAGGCTGTCATGGTATGACATCCCCACAATTATCGGGAAATTATTGCCTGTCGTATTTCACAACCTCTTCAGAGAAGAAATCCAATTGTACGCCGGCTGTTTTGAACATCTCTTCTGATTCGGCGCCGGCGTGGTATTTTTTCTCGCACACCACGCGTTTGATGCCGCAGTTGATGATGAGCATGGCGCACACTCGGCAGGGGGTCATACGGCAATATAAGGTGGCCCCATCTAAGGAAATGCCTAATTTCGCCGCTTGACAAATAGCATTTTGTTCTGCGTGTACTGTGCGCACGCAGTGTTCCGTGACAGTGCCGTCTTCGTGGACCATTCGTTTGAACTGGTGGCCCACTTCGTCGCAATGGGGAAGTCCTTTCGGGGAGCCGACATAGCCGGTAACCAGTATCTGGCGGTCACGGACCACCACGCAGCCGCTACGTCCGCGGTCGCAGGTGGCGCGTTTGCTTACTGTATTGGCGATTTCCATGAAGTATTCGTCCCAGGAGGGGCGTATGTATTTTTGTTCAGTATTTTCACTCATGACTCATTTGTTTTAGAATGTCATCAATTTGTTGGTACAGGGCCTCAAAATCTCCGTTGTTTTGCAGGGTAAAATCGGCCATTTCGATACATTTTCCCAAATTTTGTTTGTTGGGGTCGGTGGAGCTCATCTCTCGTTGTTCATTTTCAATGAAAGTCTCGAAGCTTACGTGGTCGGTTTCGGAGTTGCGGCCCAGAATGCGCTCATAACGGATTTTGGGGTCGGCATCCACAGCCAGCAGCACAAAATTGCCTTTTTGTCTCAACGAGTCCACCTCGCCAGGGGTGCGAATGCTCTCGATGATGGCATTTTTCCCGACTTTTTTTGCGCGTTCAAACAACTCGTCGGTGATGTATGACGGGCAGTGGGTAGCCCTCAGCTCGTTGGCCACCACAACGAAAGTGTCACGGTTGATGGGTAAGCCTCTTCGTTCCGCCTCCTCAATCAGGTAGCTGCGTACGGAGTAGTGCATAAACTGTCGTTTCTCAATCAGGTAATCCACAATGGTGCCTTTGCCTGCACCCAAAGTTCCTGTTATTCCAATGATAATCATACTTTAATTTATTTATGAGGATGCAAAAGTACGAAAAATAATCAGCAAATTAGCAATTTAGTTAATTAGCAAATGGATTCTTGTGTCAAGATGGGTGAGTTTCGATAGGCTTTTTGATAAAAAAACCCACTCAAGCGAGTGGGTTTCCAATCAAACATTATGAACAAACTTTATGCCTCTGCTACAGGGAGAACAGAGACAAAAGATTTTCCTTTTCTTCCTTTTTTGAAGTTGACAGTACCATCAATCAAAGCGAACAAAGTATGATCTTTACCCATACCTACGTTCAAACCGGGATTGTGGACAGTACCTCTCTGGCGGATGATGATGTTACCGGCTTTGGCTAACTGACCGCCAAAAATCTTAACGCCTAAGCGTTTGCTTTGGGATTCACGACCGTTCTGTGAACTACCAACACCTTTTTTATGAGCCATTTCTGTAAATTTTTAATCGTTAATACTTAAATTAGAAGGTTATAGAGTCGATTTTCAATGTGGTCAAATACTGACGATGACCATTCATTTTCTGATAACCTTTTCTTCTTTTCTTCTTGAAAACAAGAACTTTGTCACCTTTGATGTGATTAACAACGGTAGCGGTAACTTCAGCACCTGCAACGGTGGGAGTTCCTACGTTTACAGAACCGTCATTATCAACAAGCATAACGCGGTCGAACTTAACTTGCGACCCTTCTTCAGCATTGAGGCGGTGAACATAAACCTTACGGCCTTGCTCAATCTTGAACTGTTGCCCTGCTATTTCTACGATTGCGTACATTGTGATTGATATTTTTTGGTTAGTAATTTTTTGGGGTTGCAAAAATATAAAAAAAATTCATACAATCGTCAGAAAATTATACTTTTTATTAAACAATTACGTTTATTATATGTCTAATTAATATTATACCAACTAATTATAAAGGAGAAAAAGAGATGAATAAAGTTATTAAAACATTAGTAATCAGTGTTTTATGTTTTTCTGTAGCTTTTTCTGACGCTCAAAATCCTATAGAAAAAAATTACCAAAAACTTCCAAAAACTTCCCATTATGTCGATTTAACCGAGGCGGCTGAGCATTCAATTCAGGCTGTCGTCCATATAAAAACGGAATTTAAGCAGAAAAATTCCGCATGGGACAACTATTTCAGCGGTTCGTTTTGGGAGGAATTTTTCGGAGTTCCCTACGGTCAAAGTAACGAGTATCCCGTGCAGGCCGCTGGTTCAGGAGTGATTATAGCATCAGACGGTTATATCATCACCAACAATCATGTGGTGGAGGATGCGGAGAAAATAACGGTCACCTTGAACGACAAGCGTGAATTTAATGCCACTTTGGTGGGCACAGACGCCGAAGCGGATTTGGCCTTGATTAAGATAGAAGAGTCCAATCTGCCCTATCTGACTTTTGGCAATTCAGACCAAGTACGAATCGGTGAATGGGTGCTGGCAGTGGGCAATCCTTTCAACTTGACCTCTACCGTTACTGCTGGCATTGTCAGTGCCAAAGCCAGAAATCTGAACATTATGGATGAAAGTTCCAATATTGAATCCTTTATCCAGACCGATGCCGCTCTTAACCAGGGCAACAGTGGCGGCGCGCTGGTTAATGTGCAGGGCGAATTGATCGGCATCAACACGGCTATTGCCTCCGGAACGGGTTATTACACAGGTTACTCCTTTGCTATCCCTTCCAATATTGCCCGCAAGGTGGCCAATGATTTGAAAACATACGGAGTGGTGCAGCGTGCTTATCTTGGCGTTTCCATTATGGATATTACTCCTCAAAAGGCTGAGGAACTGAACTTGAATAGCTTGGAAGGTGTGGTGGTAAGCTTGGTAGATGAAAATGGAGCAGCTCGACAAAGTGGATTAAAAGAGGGTGATGTGATTTTAGCTATTAATGATACAAAAACAAATTCGGCATCTGAGTTGAGAGAAGTGCTGATGCAACATTCTCCAGGCGAGACGGTAAGTGTCAGAGTACTGCATAAAGGCGAGGTGTATGTCAGAAATGTCCATTTGTTGAACAGACAAGGCACAACCGATATTGTGAAACAAAGCGACGCCACCGCGGCAACGGTCTTGGGCGCCACATTTAGTGATCTGAGCAAACGGGAATTGAACTATTACCGCATTACCGGAGGAGTGAAGGTAACCAATATCGGAGACGGCTTGCTACGACAATCCGGAGTGAAAAAAGGCTTTGTCATTACCGTAATCAACGGACGTATCATTTCCGATATCAAGGATTTGGACAAGTTCATCCAAAACAACCAGGATAAGTATCTCGCCATCGAAGGCGTGTATGACAACGGCTACTATAAATATACCTACACGATACAACTGCCATAAACAGGGGACAGGGTACAGGTTATAGGGATCAGTGATCAGGGGTTAGGGGTCAGAGAGTTTATAGTTAATAATTAATAGTTGATAATACTAACACGAAGTCACCAACATGAAATAACCAACAGCGAAGCTCATTAACACGAAGTCACCAACATTTACAATAAAAATACACAAGAATATGAGACAGTTAAAAATATCGAAGTCAATAACCAATAGAGATACCGCTTCGTTGGACCGCTTTTTGGCGGATATTGGCAAAGAGCAAATGATCAGTGCCGACGAGGAGGTGGAATTGGCAAGACGTATTAAACAAGGTGACCAGGAAGCACTGGAAAGACTGACTAAGGCCAACCTGCGTTTTGTCGTGTCGGTGGCGAAGCAATACCAGAATCAGGGTATCAGCCTGCCCGATTTGATTAACGAAGGCAATATTGGTTTGATCAAAGCGGCCAAGCGTTTCGACGAAACCCGTGGGTTCAAGTTCATTTCGTATGCTGTGTGGTGGATACGCCAGGCCATCTGTCAGGCTATTGCCGACCAGTCGCGTATCGTGCGTTTGCCGCTGAATCAGGTGGGAACTATCAACAAAATCAAGAAGGAAATCGCCCATCTGGAACAGAAGCTTCAGCGTGCCCCTACTATGGAAGAAATTTCTGAAGCCATGGATTTGCCCATTGACAAGGTGAACGAGATTCTGAGAATCAACAATCACCCGCAGTCGATGGATTCTCCGGTTTCTCCGGATGACGACACCAAGTTTTCAGACACGTTTATCTATAATGTGGAGAAAGACACCGATGACAAGCTGATCAATGAGTCTTTAAATTCTGAAATTGATGGAATTTTGAAGAAAGCATTGAATGAAAAGGAAATAGAGATTGTCAAGTTGTTTTTCGGCATCGGAGTTAGTCACGAATATACCTTGGATGAGATTGGTGATGCGGTGGGCTTGTCGCGCGAAAGGGTGCGTCAAATCAAGGAACGTGCCATCAAACGTCTCAAACAGGAGTCCAAAAACCGAAATCTGAAGATATACCTTTAATTAGCAAATTAGTTAATTAGCAAATGAATTGATGTGCTAATTGAGTATGGGGGAGTATTATAATATATTGCACTGATCCATTGGCAAATGAAGCAATTACTATAATAGGGGATAGTATAGAAATCACGAATGACAATGGTGAAAAAATAGTTATTATAAGAGGAAAAGGAATAGTAAAATATTCAATAGATAACGTCACATGGAATTTGGTGGAATAAGATTATAAATATCATCGCCAATCTGCCCGCAGGCATATATGTAGTACGAGTGCTCAGCCAAAGCGGGAAAACACATTTGACGAAACTGGTGAAAGAGTGAGGTTTCAAAAGGGGAGTTTCGCACTGCGTGCTCAAGGGGAGTGATTCGCTTCGCTCATCAAAGGGGAGTCTCACTTCGTGAGAGGGGAGAAGTTTGCTGGTTAGATAAAATTTTACGACAATGGTTGAAATTTGAACTTTTATTTGTATTTTTGCATCGTAAAAGTTTAAAATTAAACCCTTATGGATGATATTTATATGCTTTCAGATGGGATTATTATGAATCGCATCGGCACACGGCTGAAAGCTATACGGCTGAAACAAAACATTACGCAACAGAATCTTGCAAAAGAGGCGGGAATTTCAATTTCTTCTGTAAAAAAGGTGGAAAAAGGTGAAATCGGAGCTTTTGACTCGCTACTCAGACTAATGCGTACACTGGGAGTGTTGGATATAATGCAACCATTGGTGGAAGAGGAGCAACTAAGCCCCAATGAATATTATGAATTGGTACATTCCGCAGAGAAAAAAACGCGCAAACGTGCGGGCAATAAATTTCACCAAACAGAAAAGGAGGCACCAGAATGGTAGATGTTGCGAGAGTGATGATGTTTGGGATGCCTGTTGGAACATTCCGTTGGGACGGACGCTATGAAGTTGCCCGTTTTGAGTATGACAATAGTTTTGTGACAAGAGGGCTGGAGCCTTCTCCGCTAATGATGCCTGTGAGAGAAGGACGTGTATATTCTTTTGCGGCTTTGAACAAAGATACCTATCAGGGTCTGCCGGGAATGTTAGCGGATTCGCTTCCCGACACTTATGGTCGTGCGTTATTCGACAAATGGTTGGCACTGACAGGCCGCACCAGTGGAAATCCTATTGAAACGCTTTGTTTTTTGGGAAAACGTTGTATGGGCGCACTGGAATTTGAACCGGCCATAGAAACTGCCTATAATCCTGATACTGCATTTGAGATTGATGCTTTGGTTGATGTGGCACGCAACGCCCTCGCGGAAAAGTCACAATTCGGTGTGAACCTGAATGATGATAAAAAGACTGCAATTGCAGAGATTCTGCGTCTAGGCACATCGGCTGGCGGTCAGCGTGCAAAGGCCATCATTGCCTATAATAAAGAAACAGGAGATGTGCGTTCGGGACAGGTGAATGCTCCTGAGGGATTTGACTATTACCTGATTAAATTAGACGGAGTGTCGGCAAAAACAGGATTCCGAGAGACAGAAAATTATGGGCGGCTGGAATATTCGTTCTACAAGTTGGCAAAGGACTGTGGTATTGAAATGTCAGAATGTTCTTTGATAGAGGAAAACGGGAGAGCCCATTTTCTGACAAAACGTTTTGACCGCGAAAATGGAAAAAAGGTACACATGCAAACTCTTTGTGGATTAGCCCATTATGATTTCCGCATACATAAGGCATATTCGTACGAACAAGCATTTAGCGTGATGCGATTGCTTCGGCTTCCCTATTCAGAGGCTCAGGAAATGTTTCGTCGACTGGTGTTCAATGTGGTGGTACGCAATCAGGATGATCATACAAAAAACATCTCGTTTCTGATGGGAGAGAACGGAAAATGGAGATTGTCACCCGCGTATGATATGGGTTATGCGTACAAACCTAATGGTGGATGGACAGCCACACATCAGATGTCAGTTAATGGAAAATTTGACGAAATCACTCGAAAAGATTTGCTGGTTTTGGCTGAAGCCAATAATATTAAGGGGGCTGGAATGGTAATTGACGAAGTATGTGAAGCAGCTACCCACTGGGGGCAGATAGCCCAAGAATGTGGAGTTCCTCAAAAAAAGGTCAAAGCTATTGAGACTAATATGATATTTAACCTGTAAAAAAACATGCCATAACTGCTGTGCATTTCTCCGTTTGGTATAGGGGAAGTTTCGCACTGCGTGCTCAAGGGGAGTGATTCGCTTCGCTCATCAAAGGGGAGTCTCACTTCGTTCGAGGGGAGTGGACTTTGTCCATAGGGGAATCTCGGGCTGCGCCCTCGAGGGGAGTGATGCTTCGCATCAGGGGAGTTTTTGAATTTTGAACTTTGAATTCTAAATTCCTGACCCCTGACTCCTGACCCCTGATCACTGCTCACTCTTTAATGTAAATCCTCTGCACCCGTTTCGAAATCGCAGTCATTAGCTCGTAGGGGATGCGGTGGATGGAGGCCGCCACTTTGTCCAAGGGGTTCTGGTCGCCATAAACAATTACCTCGTCGCCTTCCTTGATCTCCAGACCAGTGACATCAATCATACACATGTCCATGCAGATTTTGCCCACAATGGGCACCAGGCGGCCCGCTACAAAAACCTTGCCGACACCATTGCCCAATTCTCTTGGATAGCCGTCGGCATAGCCAATAGGAATGATAGCTATCTTGCTTTCTTTAAGTGTTTTATAGCTCCGATTATAGCCAATGGTTTCGTTGGCGGGGATGGTCTTGACTTGCGTGATGACGGTGCGCAAGGTTACCGTGTTTTGCAAATGCGCTTGGTCTTGCGGCACGGACGAGAAACCATAGAGGCCAATGCCCAAACGCACCATGTCGTATTGCGCCTCGGGGAAGCGGCTGATGCCCGCGGAGTTGAGGATGTGCCGTAGAATTGGATAGTCAAACTGGCCAATCAGATAGGAACTCATGCGGTCGAACAATGCGATTTGTCCACGGGTGAAATCGTCCTCGTCGGGGTCTTCGGCAGCGGCCAAGTGCGAGAAAATGGAAGCGACCTTCAACTTCGGATGCCGTTGGATAAATTCCACCAAGCGGGGTAGATCTCCTTCGTCAAAGCCCAAGCGGTGCATGCCGGTATCCAGTTTGATATGGATTTTAAATAATTCAATATCAGAATGTTGCTCCAATAATTCCGTCAGTTGTTCCAGATAGTGGAAGTTGAAAATCTCGGGTTCCAGCCGATAGGCAATCATGGCCTCGAAACTGTGCGCTTCGGCTCCCAACACGATAATAGGCTTGGTGATGTTGCGTTTGCGCAGGCGGATTCCCTCGTCGGTATAGGCCACTGCATGATAATTCACATGATGGTATATCAGCTCGTTGATCAGCTCCACATCGCCCAAACCGTAAGACTGTGCTTTCACCATGGCCACCATCTTGGTTTCGGGTTTCAGCAGCGAACGGTAATAGCTCAGATTGTGGATGATGGCGGGCAGGTTGACATTGAGCACCGTCTGGTGGGTCTTGTACTGCAGGGCGGCCACCACCTTCTCGAAGCGGTAGCTACGGGCCGCTTTCACCAGTATAATCTCCTGGTGGAAAGGCTCTTGGTTGAGGTTGGCCAGAAGTTCGTCGGTATTGTGGTAAAAGCTTTGTTCGGGAAAATCGAAAACAGCGCGGTGGGCGTAAAAACCGGCACCGACGGCAATCAGCCGTGTGATGCCTTTGTTAATCAGCAGTTTGTATATTTTCTGATAATCTTCCGTGTCAAAATTTCCTGCCTGCTCAAAATCGGAGATGATGACGGTTTTGCGTATCATCTGGGTTTGGGCGTTCATGAAATCCAAGGCAATGCGCAAAGAGCTCATGTCCAGGCTGTAGGTGTCGTTGATGATGACCGAGTTGTTGATGCCCTCAATCATTTCCATACGCATGGAAACCGCGGAAAGATTGTGCAGTTTCTGGTTGATTTGCGGAAGGGTGAAATTCAGTTGCAGCATCAGCACGATGGAGTGCAAGGCATTTTCGATGGAGCCGGCATCGCTGAAAGGAATGTCTATCAGTTGGTTATTCAGTGAGACTACCGTATGCACATCGGTGGTGTTGACAAAGTCGATGTGATAGTCCGCATCCTCTGTATGTCCCCAGGATATGGTTTTCCCTTTGAAGCGCTCGTTCTGCTTGAAATAATTGTGAATCAGCGGGTTGTCGCTGCAGTAAATCACTTTTTGACAATCTTTGAACAGCTTGGTTTTTTCAATCAGTTTCTCTTCGTTATTATGGAAAAACTCGTTGTGAGCAGCTCCGATATTGGTGAGGATACCGATGGTGGGCTGGATGACGGCGGCCAATCGCTCCATTTCGCCAGGCTGGGAGATGCCCGCCTCGAAAATGGCCAGATTGTGGCGTGGGGCCATCTGCCATACCGACAGGGGAACCCCGATCTGGGAGTTGTAGCTGTTGGGGTTTCTCACTACATGGAATTCGGGGGCTAACATCTGGCTAAGCCATTCTTTCACAATGGTTTTGCCGTTGCTGCCGGTAATGCCGACCACGGGATAGCTGAATTGCTGGCGGTGATAGGCGGCTATTTGCTGCAAGGCAGTTACCGCATTGTTCACTTGGAGGAAGTTGGCATCGGAAAAATGGGAAAATTCGGATACGGGACAGGTGATGACGAAGTTCTTCACCCCCTGTTGCCATAATTCCGCAATATAATGGTGACCGTCGTTTTTGGCGGTGGTGATGGCGAAGAACAGGGTCTTCTGCGGAATCAGCACATTGCGGCTGTCGAAGGCCAGCAGCTCTATTTCCGCATGTCCGTCAGCCAAATGGCAATCCTTCGCTTGGCATATATCTTTGATTTGCGCGATGGTCAGCATACCGTTGGATATTTTTTGCAAAAATAAGGTTTTTATCTGAAAGGAAAGTACCCTTGAAAATTTTTCATTTTCCAAAAAAAACAAAAAACATTCAGCAGGATGCCTTTATATAAAAAGTTTTTGTAACTTTGCAAACTTTATCATGTAGTATTGGTGTTAATCATTAAATAGCTGAATATTATGGGATTATTTTCGATTTTCACAAAAGAGATAGCTATAGACCTTGGCACTGCCAACACGGTCATCTTATATAACGACAAGGTTGTTGTCGATGAACCCTCTATTATTGCCATTGACCGCGACACCAAAGAGTTGCAGGCGGTGGGCAAAAAAGCCTTGATGATGGAAGGTAAGGAGCACGAGCGTATCAAAACCATCCGTCCATTGCGTGATGGTGTTATCGCCGACTTCCAGTCCACCGAAAAGATGCTTTATGAGCTGATCAAGATGACGGGTACCAAGCGATACTTTTTCCCTCAGGCGTTGAAAATGGTGATTTGTATTCCTTCTGGTATTACTGAAGTGGAAGAGCGTGCTGTCAGGGATTCCGCTGAACATGCGGGGGCCAAGGAGGTGCGAATGATTTATGAGCCTATGGCTGCCGCTATCGGTACGGGTATCGATGTGCTGGATGCCAATGGTAACATGATTATCGACATAGGTGGTGGTACCAGCGAAATCGCCGTGCTGGCATTGGGTGGTATTGTATGCAGCAAATCCGTCAAAATTGCCGGTGTGGAATTTAACCTGGATATTCAGGAATATATGCGTAAAAAACATAATATCGCTATCGGTTTCGGTACAGCTGAACAAATCAAAATCAATGTGGGTTCCGCTATCGAGGACCTGGAAAATCCGCCTGAAGATTATGAGGTGTATGGTCGTGACCTCTTGCAGGGTATTCCTATTTGCGTAAAGGTCAATTACCGTGAGATTGCCCAGGCTTTGGACCGCTCCATCTCGAAAATCGAAGCCGCTGTCATCAACGCTTTGGAGAATACTCCCGCAGAGCTTTCCGCAGATATTTACAAGACAGGTATTTACATGGCCGGTGGCGGTTCCTTGCTGCGTGGTCTGGATAAGCGTATCGCTAAAAAAACCAGCCTGAAAGTACATGTGGCCGAGGATCCTTTGAAGGCTGTGGCTCGTGGTACCGCTATCGCATTGAAGAATTTCGACAAATTCCCGTTCCTAATCCAATAATTTGGGCTATGAATAATCTTTCCATGATTGCCGCTGTAGGCAATAATTATGAGTTGGGCTATAAGAACCAACTGCTTTGCCATTTGCCGGTGGACCTGAAGCGTTTCAAGACGCTGACCTCCGGACATACCGTATTGATGGGCGACCGCACTTGGGAATCATTACCCAAAAAACCCCTTCCCAATCGCCGGAATATCGTCATCACACTGAATCAAGACGCTGATTATCAGGATTGTGAATTGGCTTTTTCCATAGATGAGGCCATGCGTTTGGTGGAAAATGACGAACAGCCTTTCATCATGGGTGGTGCTACCATCTACAAATTGTTTATTGATAAAATTGAAACCTTGTACCTCACCCGTATATTGTCTGCTTTTCAAGCAGATGTGTATTTCCCGGAGTTGAATATGGAAGAATGGACTTTGGTGGAGGATGAATTTGTGCCCAAGGATGAAATAAATATTTATGATTTGCGTTTTCAAACATATAAAAGAAAACAAAAATGAAAAAGATTATCGTATTTCTCGCTTTTGTAATGGTAGGCCTGATGGCCTTCGCCCAAAACAAAAAGGGAGTGGAAATCCCATATCCCAATGTTCCTATTGACGAACAGACCAATCTGGTCACATATAAGGAAGTGGTGCAGCAAGCCAATGCCACACCACAGGAATTGTTTGACCGTGCCATGCAGTGGGTGAAAAACTATTATAAAAACACGGCAGAGGTCATCAAGAGCAGCGATCGCGACAAGGGTGTTATCCAGTTGCGTTCCAGTGTGAAAATATATGTGGTGAAAGAAGACGGCAGCAAGCTCTTCAAGAATATTGTGTATTACAATATGAAGATAGAATGCCGTCCTGGCAGGTATCGTTATACTATCACGGACTTTAATGAGAAGGCTACTGCAGCGGCTCCTGTTGAGGTTTGGCTGAACACCGAAAATCCCAAATGGGAAATTGGACAGTATGCATGGCTGAATCAGATAGACGAACAGATTCTGGCGTTGATAGAATCTTTGGAAGAAGGTATGAATCCCCCTGTTATTATAGAAGATGAGTGGTAAAAAAGTCCTTTTCTTGTTAATTTTGTTGTCGGCTTTGTTTTCTTCCTGCCGTAAAGAGAAAACAGCCGATTTGTCGTTGTCGTTTGCTTTTGAGGTGGATGGGAAGGCATTGCAGCAGGATGTGCGCCAGTATGTCAATGCCGCAGGCAATCAGTATGAAGTGAACGAAGTCATGTATTTCATTGATGATATTAATTTGTATAAAAGTGATGGTTCCGTGGTTTCAAAAAACCATATTCATTATGTGGATGCCGATATTCCTTCAACTTTGGAATGGGATTTGGGCATGATACCACAGGGTGACTATACTGCGATTTCATTCACTTTTGGCTTGACTGACGCACAGAACCGCAGCAATCGTTTTGTGAATCCGCCGGAGTGTGACATGAGCTGGCCGGAAGTTATGGGCGGAGGCTATCATTACATGAAAATCAATGGCAAGTGGTTGGCGGAGAATGGGGAAGTGAAACCCTTTAATTTGCATACCGGAAGAGGACAGATATATGACGATGAAGGAAATGTTGTCGAATTGGTGGACAACTCTTTTACTGTGAGAATAGAAAGCCCTTTTACGGTGAAGGGAGAATGGAAAAACATGCAATTGGTCATGAACCTCAACCAATGGTTCAATGCGAATCGTGTTTTTGATTTAAATGAATGGGGTGGAAGCATCATGCAAAACCAGGCGGCCCAGGAGATACTGAAACAGAATGGACCGTATGTGTTTGGCTTGAAATAGTAATTGTAAAAACGGGGCATGCCCGGTCTCATAAAATAACACATGAAGAGACGCACGGCCGTACGTCTCTATAAAACGAAATATTGTGAAGACGGGACAACCCCTGTCTCCAAAAACAAAATATACCATGTCAGGAAAATTAATCATTGTGTCAGCGCCTTCCGGGGCAGGAAAAACGTCAATTGTGAAGCATCTTCTGAAAGTACAGCCCAATTTGGCTTTTTCTGTTTCCGCCACGAGCCGTGCCAAGCGTGAGGGCGAATGTGACGGCAGGGATTATTATTTCCTGTCTGTGGATGATTTCAAGCAAAAGTTAGCCAATGATGAATTTCTGGAATGGCAGGAGGTTTACCATGACCAGTTTTATGGCACCTTGAAATCCGAGATTGAGCGGATTTGGAGTGAGGGCAAACATGTTATTTTTGATGTGGATGTCCTCGGCGGACTGAATCTGAAGAGAATTTTTGGAGACAAGGCTTTGGCTGTATTTATCCAACCTCCCACCGTAGAAGCCCTCAAAGAGCGTTTGTGCGGCCGTGGCACCGAAGACGATGCTTCTTTAAAGAAACGCTTGGACAAGGCCGAATACGAATTGTCGTTTGCCGACCAATTCGACACTGTGATTGTCAACGACAAGCTGAAAACCGCCCAGGAAGAGGCAGTAGAGAAGATTAACGCTTTTCTGAAATAAGGTATTTCCGCAGCTCTTTTGGCAAATAAAAAGTTTTGTTTTTCTCCATGAAAACCACCACGGAAGATAGTGGTACAATCTGTTTGTCGATGGTGACGTAGTTGTCGTAGCTGGTGGCGACGAGTTTGTGCTTTTTGTATTGCACGGTCAGGCGGTATTGGTCTTTGTCGAGGCTGTCAATGGTGATGTTTTTCGCATCAGGAAACAGGGTGGTATGACTGGTGAAAATGTCTTCGGTCAGTCTGGAAAGTTGCCCTGTAATGCCTAATTGCCGGCACAGGTACTCATTCACTTCTATATTGCTGATAACGCCGTTGGGACGATCGTTTTGCGGATGATAGCATGCCATAAAGACATCTTCACCGGTATGGCCGTAGGTGGTGGTGCCGAAATAGGTGCGGTCATACACAATGCGGGCAAGGGTTTTGGTCAAAGAGGCTTCTTTTCTATCCTCTTTGGCGATAGGGGAGTTCTTGAAGTCTTTGGAGTGGTATATTTTGTCCAGCTCCTCTTCAGTAAGTGTGATATTATAGTACTTCTTGATCAGTTCAGGGATTTTGTTTATTTCTTCTTTTTTGATCATCTCGGCCATTGACCAGGTGGAGACGGTGTAGTCATCCAGAGGTTTCATGATTTGGTCCAGCGTAAGTCTGTCATATCCGTGGTTGCTCTGACGACTGCCGATATTAAAACCGCCGCAACCATGGTCGGGGAGGACGAGCACTACCGTATGGCCATCTTTACGGGCAAAATCCATGGCAACTTGCACCGCATTGTTGAAGGCTAAAAAATCTAAAATGGCGGTTTTAACGTCATTATCATGGGCGGCCCAATCCACCTTGCTGCCTTCCACCATGAGGAAGAAGCCTTCTTTTTTCTGCGACAACAGGTCAATGGCTTTTTGGGTCATTTCCGCTAAAGAGGGCTCTTCGGCAGGTTTCCGTTCAATCTCGTATTCCATGCAGGTTTTATTGAACAAGGCCCACATTTTGCCTGTTTTGGTGGCTTCCATGCCTTTTTTGTCATTTAAAAACACTTGATAACCTTCTGTTTTCAAATCCTCGGACAGTTGGTTGGTCAGGTATTTGGTGCCACCGCCAATCACCACATCAATATGGTTATGAACCATTTGGGGGGCGATAGCGCCGTATTTGCTGCGGTAATAACTGTGGGCGCTGCAATCAGCGGGAGTGGCATGGGGAAACTCGCAGGTGAAAACCAAGCCTGTGGCTTTATGTTTCAATATGCGGGCTGCTTCCAAAACCGTGGCCATGGGCTGGTAGGCGCGGGTTGCGTCTATCGGGTATAGGTCGTGGTCGGTTTTGACGGGGTAGGTGGCTACAAAGCCCGTTTGTGAAGGCTGTCCTGTTACATAGCAGGAGGTGGTGGGGGCGGAATCCCCGATAGGAGCATCCGACGAGTGGGTCATCACCATGCCGCAGAAATAGGCATCAATGGGCAGCGAGGTATAGTTAGCGTCATGATACTGGGCATATTGACGTGTCATGGATAACAGGGCGGTGCTGCAGCCATCGGGAATCATGAGAATGACATTCTTGATGCTGTCTTGAATGCAGAAGACCATCCCTGGCAGCAAAAGGATGGCGATAACAAGGAGGACCTTCAGTTTTTTCATGTTCGGTGTTTTATAAGTTTTCAAGGATGTAATTGGTCAGTTTAGTATATAGATGGGTTCTGGTGTTGCCTCCCATGATAAAATGGTTTTTATTGGGATAGAAGAACTGGTCATATTGCTTCCCTGCCTTGTTGAGGGCAGTCACCAAGTCCATGGCATTCTGGAAATGCACGTTGTCATCAGCAGTGCCATGGATTAATAAGTATTTGGTTTCCAGATCTTTGGCAAAGGTGATAGGAGAATTCTGGTCGTAGCCGTCCGGATTTTCCTGCGGGGTTTGAAGGAAACGCTCGGTATAGATATTATCGTAGTAGCGCCAGTTGGTCACAGGTGCCACAGAAATGGCCATTTTGAAGGTTTTTCCGCTCTTGAAAGCCGACAGTGCTGACAGGTAGCCACCGAAGCTCCAGCCCCAGATGCCGATGCGGTTTTTGTCCACATAGTATAGGGTTTTCAGGTAGTTGGCGGTGGAAATCTGGTCGATAGCCTCATAATGTCCCATGTTTTTATACACGCATTTGCGGAACTCGTCGCCACGGGCGTTGGTGCCGCGACCATCCACACAAACCACGATATAGCCGTGTTGTGCCAACAACTGGTACCAGGCGAAATCCATAGCGCGGGAGTATGAGTTATCGACTTCCTGTGAGCAGGGACCACCATAAACGTACATTAGCACAGGGTATTTTTTAGTGGCATCGAAGTCCAAAGGTTTCAGCATCCAGCCGTTCAGCTGCACACCTTGGTCGCTGGTGAAAGTAAACAATTCTTTTTTAGCGAAACCATATTCTTCCATCCGTTTTTTGAGGGCTGCATTGTCTTCCAACACACGCAATTGCTTGCCGTCGGCTTTGTGGATAGTATAGACGGGTGGGGTTTGAATGTCGGAATAAGTACAGCGGTAATATTTTGCGTTGGAGCTGAAGGATACATCGTTCCAACCGGTGCCAGAGGTGAGCAGTTTCTTCTTTTTGCCATCGAAATTGATAACGTAGAGGTCGCGGTTAAGTGTGTTGGACTCATTGGATAGGTAGTAAACCAATTTCGCTTTCTGGTCAACAGCGGCGATAGAGGCCACATCCCATTGGCCTTTGGTGAGTTGTGTCACGGGGCCGCCCAGCTCAACTTTATAAATATGGTTATAGCCGTCACGTTCTGAGGTGACCAGCATGGTCTTGTTGTCGTTCAGGAAATAATACTCGTCGCTGATTTCCAGCCAGCATTTGTTATCATCGGTAAAAACTACATCATATTGCTGAGTCAGTGTGTTGTAACGGATAAAGTCAAGATGGTTCTGGTGACGGTTCATTTTTAAGGTGATGAGATCTGTGGAGTTGGGCAGCCAATAAATACGGGGATAATAACCATCAAAATCCTTACCAAAATCCAGTTTGGTGGTTTTTTGTGTACCGAGATCGTATATCATCACTTCCACAACAGAATTGTCCTCGCCAGCTTTTGGGTACTTGTAGCGATATTCCTCGGGGTAAAGTTCACCCCACATTGTCATGGAAAATTCTTTGACCTGACTTTCATCGAAGCGCAGGAAAGCGATTTTGCTGCCATCGGGTGACCAGCTAAAATATTGAGCCTGACTGAGTTCTTCTTCATATACCCAATCGGCCATACCGTTCAGCACTTTATTGCGTTCGCCGTCGAAAGTTATCTGTGTTTCTTTCATGCTGGCCAAATCAACCATAAACAAATTGTTGTCGCGCACAAAAGCCACTTTGCTGCCATCGTTCGAGAAGGTGGCGAAACTTTGTTTCCCTTTACTCTTGTCGCTAATGGAAACTATTTTTTCTTTCTGTTTATCAAAAACATAGTAAAACGCTTTGGAGGAGCGGCGGTATATGCTTTCTTCTTCTGTAGATAATAAAATTTTGTTTTCGGACTGGTCGAAACTATAATCGCTCAAATCCTCCAATTTTAATTCTTTATTGGAAAAACTTGAAATTTTGAGGGAGGGTAATGTTACTTCGGTCATATCTCCAGTCTCGAAACTGTGTTTGACGATGCCGGCTAAACTTACCACACTGTATTCATTGCCATTGGGCACAGGGGTATATCCCCGGACACCTTTGGGATAAAACAGATATTTTGACCAGATGTCTTCAACAGTAATTTGTTTTTGGGCATTTAACAATAATGGCAATAAAAGAAGAAAGAATGCAAGTTTTTTTTTCATGATAAAATATAATATGTATGATTTTCAAACGGCAAATTTACATAAAATCCTTGGGTTATCAAGAGAAAAAAGTAAAAAAAAACGGGAAATTTTTATTTCCCGTTTAACCTCAAGTTAAGTTTAAGATTATTTGCAACTTAAACCAGCTTTAATGCCATTAGTTTCAACCATTGTTGATACGGAAGCGCAGCTCTTTGTGGTTTCAACAGTTGTAGTACCAACCTTAACACCATTTACATAGTTGTCACAAGTACACTGTTTTTTGCATGAAGTGCCAAAAACTGCAACCATTGCAACGGCTGCTAAAATACACAATACTTTTTTCATGATTTTAAATTTTTTGGTTTATAAAAAGGTTTTCAATTTGATTCTGCAAAGGTAAGTAAAAAAATCGAGATAATGTGTTAAAAATTTAAAATTAACATTTTGTTGTAAAACAATGATAATCAACAAAATAAAATTTGTTAAAAAGATTTCGGAAAGAAAAGTTACCAAAATTGAATTGTGGCTTTAAAAGGAATATGTTTTTTTAGTAATAGGTAGGGTGAAAAATTTTTTTTATTTTTGTTGCGGAATTTGTGGAAATAAATGTAACAATAAGGTGAATATGGAAAAAAAAGTCTGCAAAGAGGGAATTGTCAGAAAGATAGAAGACCATAAAGTTTGGGTTGAGATAGTGGTAAGTTCGGCCTGCGGTGGTTGTGTGGCCAAGAATATGTGCAATATTTCAGAAAAGAAAAACGAGATTGTTGAGACTGAAAATATTATGGGAGAAGAGTTTGCTCTTGGTGAGACCGTACAGATACAAATGCAGGAGAGCAAGGCGCACCAGGCGGTGGTATTGGGCTATTTGTTGCCATTTATTGTGCAGATTGTCAGTTTGTTCGTATGCTATGCTTTGACTCATGTTGAATGGCTGAGCGCCTTGGTGTCCTTGGGTTTAACGGCCACATATTATGTCGTTTTGAAAATGTTTGACAAACGCTTGGAGAAGAAATTCACCTTATATGTAAAGAAATGTTGATATTGTAGGCATCTACGTCCTCACAGATGTTTTTTTTTGCGACTGTGGGACGCAGTCGCTTACGGTGAGGACGCGCGTTGCTTAACGTTAAAAAAAGGTAGAGACGCAATGCATTGCGTCTCTACAAATTATCAAATAAAATTGTAAATTGTTCTTTAGCAGGTGCGTCCTGGATAAACCTTCAGGGCTTCGCGGAGGCATTCAACGGCTTTCTCAAGGTCGGAGACATTGAGGCAGTAGCTGATGCGCACCTCGTTAACGCCTTGGCCTTTCTTGGAATAGAATCCCGTTGCAGGAGCGAACATCACCGTTGCGCCATTATAGCTGAAATCTTCGAGCAGCCAGCGGCAGAAGCGGTCGGAGTCGTCGATAGGCAGACGTGCAACACAGTAGAAGGCGCCTTTGGGCATGGGTACGAAGCAGCCAGGGATGGCATTTACACCATTTACAATGGTATTACGGCGAGCCACATATTCTTTGTTGACTGCCTCGAAGTATTCTTTCGGGGTATCTACAGCGGCTTCTCCGAGAATCTGACCGTAGGAAGGAGGACTTAAACGTGCCTGAGCCATCTTCATAGCGGTTGCGTAAACTTCTTTGTTATGTGTGATAAAAGCACCTACACGTACACCGCATGCACTGTAACGCTTTGAAACAGAGTCCAAAAGTACTACATTGTCGGCAATGTCAGTCAGTTCCATGACGGAGAAATGTTTCACGCCATCGTAGCAGAATTCACGGTAAACCTCATCAGCGAAGAGGAAGAGGTCATGTTTCTTCGCGATTTCACCCAGTTTCAGGATTTCCTCTTTGGAGTAAAGGTAGCCTGTCGGGTTGTTGGGGTTACAGATCATGATGGCTTTTGTTTTCGGGGTGATAACCTTCTCGAAATCCTCGATGGAAGGCAGTGCGAAGCCGTTCTCGATGGTGGAAATGATGGGCTTCACGATAACGCCGCACATGGTGGCAAAAGCGTTGTAGTTGGCATAGAAAGGTTCGGGGATGATGATTTCGTCGCCCGGATCCATGCAGCTGTTGAAGGCGAAAAGGAGACCTTCGCTACCACCGGTGGTAACGATGATTTCGTCGGTGGTGATGTCGATACCCACGCTGTGGTAGTATTCCACCAGTTTTTTGCGGTAGCTGAGATTTCCAGCAGAGTGGCTGTAAGCGATTACTGGAATGTCGGCGTTGCGCACGGCATCACGGGCTCCTTTCGGGGTCTCGATGTCGGGCTGACCTATGTTGAGGTGGTAAACGTGGATACCACGACCTTTGGCGGCATCAGAAAATGGCACCAGCTTTCTGATAGGGGAAGACTGCATGCTTGCGCCTTTTTGGGAAATTTTGGGCATAATTATTAGGTTTTTTTAATGTTTTGTTGTTTTAGAATATAAGCGTGCAAAAATACGAAAAATATTCAATTAGTTAATTAGCAAATGTGCAAATTACGTAAAGGCGTAAAGGCGTTAAGACATGCACTGCGTGCATTCGTTAAGTGGAATTTCGTTTACACGAACGAGCGAAGCGAGTGTCTACACGCCTTGACAAATGAGCGCAGCGAATGACTCCACGTTTCCACGTCTAACCGTTTATCTCATCATAGCATCTATCTGGCTGACGAAATTGTAGTAGTATAAGGCGGAGTCGCGTTGGCCTAAGCGCTGGAAAAGGTCACCTTTTTCACGGTAGCCTTCCAAAAAGTTTTGCTGGTATTTGATGCAGTTGTTCATGCATTCCAAAGCTGCTTTGTAGTCTTGGCGATGCTTTTCCACAAGTCCTTTGTAGTAGTACAATTCACCATTGTATGGGAAAATGGATTGTGCCTTGTCAATCACCTGCTCGCCCTCATCCCAGCGGTCGCTCAGCAACAACACCTTGGTTTTCAATATGTAACCTGTTGGAGCGTATGGATCCATTTGGATGGCTTTGTCGTAATACAAAATGGCGGAGTCGGGTTTTCCTGTATTGTAATAGTTCAGTCCCATAAAGGTGACAGCGTCTGTTCGATTCGGGTCTAATTGCAAGGCTTTTTTGAAATAATAGAAAGAGGAGTCATACATGGCCAACGTGCCGTATGTGCTACCTAAGTTGAAGTAAGCGTCTGTCAGCAGAGGGTCGAAATAAACAGCAGCCAAATAAAAATGTTTGGCTTTCTGGATTTCGTTACGCTCGTAATAAATTTTAGCGAGGTTGCTGTTGGCTGTGGCTTTGCTGGGAATATTCCTGAGACATTCCAGATAATAATATTCCGCTGTGTCTCTGTATGACATATCGTTGATTTTGACGCCGATTTTGTCATACAGTAAGCCCAATTGCTCATAACAGTCCGCATATTGCGGATAGATTTCAATGCCTTTTTTGAATTGTTTGATGGCCTTCCAGGTCCAGTCGAAATATTGCTGGTCGTTTTCCAGTCTTTTTACCCAATTTTGTTCTTTGATATTGGCCTTTTCATATTCGTCGCCTTTGTCGCGCAGGGCCAAACCCCAATACAGCCGCATGTGTGCGCTTTTGTCAGATTTTTTGACATCCTTGCCGAAAAGTGTAAATTGGTCTTTCCACTCGGCGGCGCGTGTAATGGTGCGGCCCGAGTAGAGTAAAAATACCACTGCCAAAACTCCGGCTACTATTCCGAAACGTGGTGTTTTGACAGAAGTATCTTTGCCATCAATTTTTAAAAGCTTGAAAATAAGGAAAATCAATGCCATGCAGAAACCTAATGCAGGGATAAAGAGAAAACGTTCAGCGAAAGAGGAACCTATACGGTAAACCAGATTGCTGAAAATACTCATCGTGATGATATAGAAGAATATAGCGTAGGCAACAGGGCTCTTTTTCTTGATGCCAAATATTGCGTAAACAACTAATCCTAAGTGAATTAGTAGTGAAATCCAGGTGGATACATCCGTGAAAGAAGTAAGAGGGAACTGCTTCATGGAATAGTCGCAGGCTAAACTGTAAGGGAAGAACAGCTTTATGAGATATTGTCCTAAAAGCATAATAGCAGTAGCCCAACCTTCCAACAAATTACTGTCATAGAAGTAGTTGTCAACAATGGAAACGGAAAAATGATCGGATTCGGGATAATTGGCTAACACCGCATGTCGTGCCATCAGGTAGATGATAGCAGGTATGGCAATCATCAGGAGGGTGAGCAGGTAGTCTTTGGCTTTGGCGTCTCTGAAAAAATAAATGGTGAGAGGCAAGACAGCCAGTGTGGTGATAGCACTTTCCTTGGAGAACATGGCCAAGAGGAAACTGATGAACACCAGGGGCAAAAGGTGGAATTTCTGTTTATCCACATATAGTAAGGAGAGATAAAGCGTGAGGACGACAAAGAGAAAACACATGATCTCATCGCGGCTTTTTATATTGGCAACCACCTCTGTATGAATAGGATGCGCGGCAAATAGCAGAGCAATGAAAAAGGGTATCCAAAGGTTGTATTTTTTTAGCAGACGGCGTAAAAAGAAAAACAGCAGCGTGCATGCCAAAGCATAATAGAAAACGCTGATGGCGTGATACAAGCCAGGATTGTCTGGCGAAAGTTGCCACTCGGTGGCGAACATGAGCTGGGAAAGGGGTCGATAAAGGTTGTCGGTGTAAAAACCGGAACCATGACGATAGGTCTTGGTCAGGATGTCGTGGTAACCATTGGTCCCAGCCGTGACATAGATGTTAAGCTTGAAGCTGCCGTAATCGTCCAACACCCATTCATGATGGAAAGTATTGGCGTATAGTAAGGCAGCCACAATGAAAATAATCAGTCCTAACCCCTTGTATTTCTTTTCTTTAACGATTTGTACGGGTACCTGTACGGCTACGGTGTTTTTCTTTTTTGGCTGTGGTTTCATGAAAAAAGTCGAATAGTAAGATTAAAAAATGTTCAGTCCACGATAAATAGCTTCGTGAACGGTGAGACGTATCTTGCTTTTAACTAATTTGTTGGGTTCGCTATAGGGGTAAACACGGTTGGAAATGAACACATAAACCAGCTGTCTATCGGGATCACACCATACCACATTGCCAGTAAATCCCTGATGACCGTATGTTTTGTTGGATGCCATGGAGGGCAGTACACCATTGGGTTTAGCAAAGCAGGGAGTGTCAAATCCCAAAGCTCTTCTGTTGCATCCGTGAATGGAATAAGTCTTTGTGAAAAAGCGGACTGTTTTTTCAGATAAATATCTTTGTCCCTGATAGATACCTCCATCCATCAGCATCTGGAAGATGGTTGCGATTTCGGTGGCGGTGGAGAACAAGCCGGCGTTGCCTGCGTTACCGTCAAAAAGGGCGGCTGTCTGATCATGTACATAGCCTTCCACCACCTGATGGCGGAACAGTGTGTCAAGTTCCGTGGGTGCTATGTCGTTTTTGCTGAATCCATTACGCAAAGGGTTGAAACAGGTGAATCTCAGTCCCATAGGCTGATAGAAATTATCTTGCAAGTATTGGTCCATGGGCATACCTGTGATTTGTTCCACCATTTCTTTCAGGAAAAAGAAATTCAAATCGCTGTAAACGTATTTCTTGGCTCCTAATTTGCAATGGGCAATTTTGTAGCGGACACTGTCCTGATAGTCGTTGCGCAAGAAACAGCTGTCGGCAATCTGCACGGAGAACTGGTCGGAGGGGCAGGGAACAATGTAGCGGCAGTTGTTGCAGATTTTCTTGTAGAAAGGAATGAAAGCTGGCATACCGGAGGTATGAGTCAGTAATTCGATAAGTGGGATTCGGCTTTTGTCGGTTCCTCGCAGGTAGGGCAGATAAGTTCCAATGGTGTCGTAGAGTTTGATTTTCCCTTCGTCGTACAGCTTCATTACGGCTAATGTTGTGGCTGCCGCTTTGGTCACGGAGGCCATGTCGTACATTGTAGTGTCGGTAATAGGCAGAAGTTTGTCGTAGGTCTGGTAGCCGTAGCATTTGTCGAAGACGACTTCGCCTTTATGGAATACCACAACTTGGCAACCGGGGAAAACCTCCGTCCGAATGCCTCTATTGACCAGTGAATCAATTGTTTTGACCGCTTTTTGTGGCAGTTTATAAAGATTATTATCGGTGTTGGCCATAACCAGCACCGATAATAATACTAATCCGAAAAGGAATATTTTTTTCAAGACAGATGCTTATTTTCTGATATCCATTTCATTCAGCAGGTAGCCTGCACCGCCGAATTTGTCGATGACGAACAAAACATAACGGGAGTCAACGTTGATACAACGTTGCAGTTCGGTGTTGAACACGATGTCGCTGCTCAGGGCTTCCCAGTTGCCGTCGAAGGCCAGACCGATAAGCTCGCCATTGCCGTTCATGATGGGGCTGCCGGAGTTACCACCGGTGATGTCGTTGTTGGACAGGAAGCATACGTGGAGAGAGCCATCTTTATCTGCATACTGACCGAAGTCCTTAGCTAAAATCAGTTCTTTCAGTTTAGCAGGAACGTCAAATTCAAAATCGCCAGGGATTTCCTTCTCCAGGATACCGTTGGTAGTGGTGAAATAGTTGTAGTGAACGCCGTCAGCGGGATAGTAGTCGCAAACGGTACCGTAGGTGGTACGCATGGTGCTGTTGGCATCGGGGTAAATAGGAGTGTCGGCCTTCATCTCTTTAATAGCGGCAATAAACTGGCGGCGAGGAACTGTAAGTTTATCCATATCAGCATATACAGATTGGGTGGCGAGGATGACGGTGAACAAACTGTTACAGTATTGGTAGATAGGATCCTTTTCTAAAACTTTGGTAGAAGGTTTGCGCATATATTGTTCAAGGTTTTCTTTCGAAATGAAAATGGAGTTGGCGAAAGCAGCCTCGAAAGCGGCACGGTTGCCTTTATAATATTTGTTGACAATTCCCTGAATGTCAGGTTGTTTGTCGGCGGGCAGTCTTTCCCAGGTTTTCAAGGTGGCCAGAATGACTTTCACTTCGGTATTGACATCCTTGTCATTCACACCATTTTCATATTGTTCCAGCACTTTAGCGATTTTTTCTTCGCTGAAACTTTTTTGTTTTTCTTCCAACTTAACGGAATTTCTCAGTCTCCATGCGGTCAGCAGGGTAGGAGAGGACATCAGGCAGATATTGGCGTTCATAAAAGTTTTGGTGGCATCGGCATCGATACCCTTGCAGATTTTCTCGATTTTGTCCAAGCATTTGCCATATTTTTCCTGACGCTCACTATTGGCATTGATCCAAGTGCGGAGTTCCTGCTCTTGAGCGGCTTTCTTTTCAGCTACATGCAGGGCTTTCAGACTGTTGACCTCACCATGTTTGTTTTTCCAGGTGTTGGCCAGACTAGCGTGGTCGTCGGCATATTTCAGTTCAACGGCTTTATCAGCTTCCATAGCTTCTTTCATTACTGGAAGAATAATATCAAGAGGTTCATACAGAGCTGGGTCATCAATATTGATGGTGTTTTCCACTTCGTATGAGGTCATGAAACGTTCGGTAGTGCCAGGATAACCCCAAATCATGGTATAGTCACCAGGTTGATAGCCTTTTAAGCTGATGGGCAAAAAATGTTTTGGATGGAAGGGTACATTTTCTTTGGCATATTCAGCGGGAGAACCGTCAGGAGCGGTGTAGATACGGAACACGGTGAAGTCGCCGGTATGGCGAGGCCACATCCAGTTGTCGGTATCGCCACCGAACTTGCCGATGCTGGCGGGGGGAGCCACCACTAAACGAACATCTTTGTAAGTAGTGTAAACGAACATGTAGTATTCATTACCTTCGTAGAAAGGTTTCACTACTACTTTGTGTTTGCCGTTGTCAGAGTTTTCATCCTGCAGTTTCTTGATGGCTGCTTTCACCAATTCTTCTCTTTTGGATTCTTTGGTGTCGCTGGTCACCTCTGCCAATACGATGCTGGTCACATCCTCCATGCGTTCAAGGAAGTTGACGCTGAAGTTGGCTTGCAATTCTTCTTCCTTGCTCATAGCGAAGAAACCGTTGTTGAGGTAGTCGTGTTCCACAGTTGACAATTCCACTACTGAAGAATAACCGCAGTGGTGATTGGTGAACATCAGACCGTCGCGGGAAACCATCTCACCGGTGCAGAAACCGTTGCCCAGCTGGACGATAGCGTCTTTCAAAGAGGAGTGGTTGATGTCGTACAGCTGCTCGGGGGTCAGTTTCAGACCAAGCTTCTGCATTTCGGCATAGTTGTAATTTTTGATAAACATAGGCAGCCACATACCCTCATCTGGTGGGTTGGTGGCGAACATTCTTACGGATAAGAACGCTAAAACAATCAATAAAAGAGTTTTTTTCATAAAAGTATTATTTTTAATGATGAAATTCGTTAAAACAACCTGCAAAGATACAAAAAAATAATTAGCAAATTAGCAAATTAGTTAATGTGCTAATTATCAATGTGCTAATGTGCTAATTTTCAGTGATCAGGGGTCAGGGGTCAGTGAATAGGGGATGTTAATGTAGGCAACAGCGTCTTGCAGTTGCGGGAAATGGAGTAAAGGGAGATGTTTGCAGGAGTCAGGGATCAAGGGTCAATTAAGTTGACAGTTTTTTAATGTGCTACTGTGCTAATGGATTAAAAAGGGGAGTTTCTCACTGCGTGCTCAAGAGGAGTGATGCTTCGCATCAGAGGAGTCTCGCTACACTTGAGGGGAGTTTAAATTCTCCTTCTTTTAGATTCGACGAAGAAGTGAGAGCAGAGTCAAAGCATGCTTTGGCTATGCCGAGCGAGGAGGAGAAGGAGGCACAGCCTCCAACGGGTGGCCGAAGGGCGGGGTAGTGATTTTGAATTTTGAATTCTGAATTTTGAATTCATGATTGCTAACTAGCACATCCCATAAACAATGCCCCCCACCGCACCACTCAACAGTATCAGCAAGATGGGGCTGATTTTCTTTTTCAGACTGAGCAGAAAAACGATGGCGAAAATGGCAAGGCTGAGGTAAAACTGGAGGGGGGATTGGGACAGAGAACCGAAGTTGGCGGGGGTGGCCAAGAGCAGTGCGGCGGCGGCAATCAGACCAAGAACTGTGATGCGCAAAGTGGAGAAAATGTTTTTCAGGTCTCTGTTGTCTTTGTGTTTCAACAGATAGTGTGCCAGTAACAGCATGAGGATGAAAGGGAGCAGGATGACCGAAAAGGATGCCAAAAACGCACCTGCCACGCCAAGCCAAGGGTCATAGCCTGCATTGACCACTGCGGTGTAGCCGGCGTAGGTGGCCACATTGATGCCGATAGGTCCGGGGGTCATCTGGCTCACTGCCACAATGTCGGTAAACTCCTGGGCGGTCATCCAGGCCTGTTTCTCCACCACCTCGTTCTGGATGAGGGCAATCATGGCATAGCCGCCTCCGAAATTGAAAATGCCGATTTTGCAGAAAGTGTAGAAAAGTTTCCAAAAAATCATGCGGAAGCCTCCTTTCTGTCTTTAATCCGGCCATAAATGAAACCTCCGGCTCCTGCAACAATGATGATCAGGACGGGTGAGATACCCAACAGCCAAATCAGGGCTGCTGCCACTAATGGAATCCAGCAGTTTTGCCATGTGAGTCCTGAGTTTTTGGCCATGGTGAACACGGGGGCGGCAATAAGTGCCACCACGCAGGGACGGATGCCCTTGAAAATGCTTTCTACAACAGCGTTATCACGAAAATAACGGATAAATATGGCTAAGAATAGTATGGTCAGGATGGGCATCAGAATATTGCCCAAAACAGACATGATAGCGCCTCGTTTGCCTCGCAGGCGATAGCCGATGCTGGTGGCCATGTTCACAGCAAAGACACCTGGCATGGCCTGGCTGACCGATAATAAATCCAGAAATTCCTCTTTACTGAGCCATTGCTTGCGCAATACCAGCTCTTTCTCCATCAGCGGAATCATGGCAAAGCCTCCGCCGAGGGTGAAACTGCCGATTTTGAAAAAAGACCAGAATAGCTCGAAATAGCCAGCCATTATAGTTGATAGTTGACAGTTGACAGTTGGTGATTGATAATTAATAATTGTAGGGCTGTCATATTATGGCAGCCGTAATGTCATGGTTATTTGTAGAGACGCAATCTTGCGTCTCTACAACCATTATGCATTAATCATTATTAATTACAGGCGGTTTTCGATTACCTTCCAATCCACAATCTGCCACAGGGCGGCGAGGTGGTCGGCGCGGCGGTTTTGGAAATCCAGATAATAGGCGTGTTCCCATACGTCGAAGGTGAGCAGGGGTTGCAGGCCGCTGCGAACAGGATTGCCAGCATTTACTTCCTGGGTGATGACCAGCTTGCCATCGGTGTTCAGGGACAACCATACCCAGCCTGAACCAAAAAGGGATACACCTTTCTGCTCAAACTCTTTTTTAAAAGCGTCAATAGAGCCAAAATCTCTGATAATCAAGTCTTTGATTTTACCTTCTGGCTCATGGTTAGCGGTGCCGAACTGTTCGAAATACATCGTATGGTTCAGTACTTGTCCGGCATTGTTGAACAGGCCGCCTTCGGCTTTCTTCACCACTTCGGTCAGAGGCAGATTCTCCAAGCCGCTGCCGGGTAGTAATTTGTTCAGGTTGTCCACGTATGCTTTCAGGTGTTTTCCATAGTGGAAACCAAAGGTGTTGCCACTGATAACGCCCAGCGTTTCAGGGTCGTAAGGCAGGGTCATCATCTCGAAGCTGCCATTGTTGGGGTTGAGGTCTTTCATCATTGTTGAATTGTTTATTTGTTGAATTGTTGAATTTTTTCATCCGTTTATACGTTAAGTTGTTAAGACAAGCATTGTATGCTTTCGTGAAGACGAAACATGTTTTTCGTCTCCACGCCTCCACGTCTTTACGTATCCACGATTTTCACAGGACAAAAATACATATAATTTTTGAAATGCAAAACGTAAATAATTCAACAAAAAATTGTATATTTGCATCCTCTTTACGGAATCAAAAAGGTACTAATCATCTTATTATAAACCCAATAATTATGAATAACGCATCATTTATTTTCAGAGAACCGAAAAATGAACCCGTATATGCATACGCACCCGGTTCAGCAGAACGTAAACTTCTCAGAGAAGAATTGGACAGACAATTCAATCAGGAAATAGAAATCCCCCTCATCATTGGCGGCAAGGAAGTGAAAACCGGCAATATGGGTAAGGTGGTCATGCCAACCAACCACAAACATGTGTTGGCAAAATACCACAAAGTGGGTGAAAAAGAAGTGAAAATGGCTATTGAAGCCGCTTTGGCTGCCAAAAAGCAATGGGAAGAAACTCCTTGGATTGAAAGAGCTTCCATTATGATGCGTATTGGCGAACTGCTGGCTAAAAAGTATCGTTACCTCATCAATGCCGCCACTATGCTGGGTCAGGGCAAGAACCCGATGCAGGCTGAAATCGATAGCGCATGTGAAACCATCGACTTCCTGCGTTTCAACACTTATTTCGCTTCCAAAATATACACCCAGCAGCCGATTTCCGACAACACTACCTTGAACCGCAACGAGTTCAGAGCTATGGAAGGTTTTGTTTACGCCATCACTCCGTTCAACTTCACCTCAATTGCTCTTAACCTGAATATTTCACCCGTTTTAATGGGTAATGTAACCATTTGGAAACCAGCTACTACAGCTATTTTGTCCAACTATTATCTGATGAAAATTTTCAAAGAGGCAGGTCTTCCCGACGGCGTTATCAACTTCTTGCCAGGCAGTGGTTCGGTCATCAGCAAGGTGGCTTTCGCTTCTCCGCATTTGGCAGGTATCCATTTCACTGGCAGTACCAGCACTTTCAAGGCTTTCTGGAAAGAAATCGGCAAGAATATCGACAGCTACAGAACCTATCCCAAGATTGTTGGCGAAACTGGTGGCAAGGACTTTATCTTCGCTCATAAGTCAGCAGACCCACGCGAACTGGCTGTGGCTATCGTTCGTGGCGCTTTCGAGTTCCAGGGTCAGAAGTGCTCCGCCGCTTCACGTGCCTATATCCCAAAATCATTGTGGGATGAGACTTTGGCACATGTGAAAGACATGATGAAGACTGTGAAAGTGGGTGATGTATTCGACTTCACTAACTTTGTGAATGCTGTTATCGATGAGAAATCTTTCGACAATATCGCAGGTTACATCGACAGAGCCAAGAAATCAAGAAAAGCTAAAATTGTTTTGGGTGGAAAATATGATAAATCAGTGGGTTACTTCATTGATCCTACTATCATCGTTACCACCGATCCGCATTATGAGGCTATTCAGGAAGAAATGTTTGGCCCTGTTATCACAATTTATGTGTATGAGGATGAGAAATATATCGAGACCTTGCACCTTTGCGACGAGACCTCTCCCTACGCTTTGACAGGTTCTATCTTCGCTAAATGCAGATATGCTATCCTCGAGGCAGAGAACATCTTGCGTCATGCTGCCGGCAACTTCTACATCAACGACAAACCTACAGGCGCAGTTGTGGGCAACCAGCCCTTCGGTGGTGCCAGAGCTTCAGGTACCAACGACAAGGCCGGTAGCGAGCTGAACCTCTACAGATGGATCAGCACCCGCTCCATCAAGGAAACTTTCTGTCCTCCTACAGAATATGGTTATCCTTTCCTGCTTCCTGACAATAAATAATATTGGGTAATGAATCAGTTAACCGCTGTTATAATTACCTATAATGAAGAGCGGAATATCGCTCGATGTTTGCAATCAATCCACACCATCGCCGACGAGGTGGTGGTTGTGGATTCTTTGTCAACAGACCGTACCCAGGAGATTTGCGGGCAATTCGGGGTGCGTTTTGTGTCACATCCGTGGGAGGGCTATGCTCCACAGAAAAATTATGCCCACACATTGGCCTCCCATGATTTGATCTTGTCGATGGATGCTGATGAGGCTCTTTCGGAAGAATTGATTGCCTCTATTGCTGAGGTGAAGAAGCAAGACGTGGAGCATAAAGTTTTTTCGATGAACCGGCTGATGAATTACTGTGGCACGTGGATTCATCATGGTGGCTGGTATCCGGAAACCAAAATCAGAATTTTTGACCGCCGCTATGCAGAATGGGAAAACCTGAAAGTACATGAAGTACTGAAATATCCCGCTGATTTCGAGGTTGTTCACCTGAAAGGCGACATCCTTCACTACTCCTATTACACTGTGGAAGAGCACCAGCGACAGTTTGACAAGTTTGCCACCCTTTGGGCGGAAGGTGCATACGAGCGAGGTAAAAAAGTAACGATGGCGGGTGCCTATCTGCATGCTTTCTGGCGCTTTGTCCGCGATTATATCTTCAAGGCCGGCTTCCTCGACGGCCGCTATGGCTGGATCATCGCCAAAATCAATGCCGATAATGTACTTCAGAAATACAAGAAAACTATTGCCTTATACAAAGAAAAGTAGATTCATGAGACTCCATATATCGCTATGCTCCTATGTGGAATGGTGGTCTTGAAATCAAACTATATTATGAAAAAAACAATCCTTATCCTCCTGTTATTGGCTCTTACGATTCCAATTATCGCACAGACCACTGTTCGTCAGAAAGATCAATGGGGAGCAAAGTTGTACTATATTGACAACCAGACGATTAGACAGAAAGCCCAATGGGGTGAGAAACTGGTGTGTTTTGACGGGAAAACAGTGAGACTGAAAGATCAATGGGGTGAGAAGTTGCTTTACATTGATGGTAATACGGTGAGGCTGAAAGACCAGTGGGGAACAGTGTTGTATTACATTGATGGACAGTATATCCGACTGAAAGATCAATGGGGTGAGAAAGTGTACTATTTTGAGGGCTTGCCAGAAAAATGGGTCATCGCTTGTTTGGTATTATAGGTCTGGGAAAAGATTTAATACTATCATTTAATCCACAGCGGTGATAATCTGGTTCAGCTCAAGCGAATAGGCGAACGTACATTTATATGCCGTGCTATATACATAAAACATATCTATTCCTTCCGGTCGATAAAGTAGAAAATTGCAAATGTCTGTCGGCGTAATGAAAGGATTATCTTTCAAATGCGAATGGCGGATGGTTTCGACTTTGCCACCATCTTCGGTTTTGGTGGGAATCGCCAACAATGAGTTATGGTATTTGCGAAAAGCAATGGGATTCAGGTCTTTGTCAAAATCAACAGAATAGTCGTTGCCAAAGGGAATTACATTGTCAATGATTGTTCCCTGCATGAAATATAGCCTTGTAAGGTTGTCATTGATGCGAACAATGTCCACATTCGGACTGCCAAACGATTGGTTGGCAAAGAACAACTGGTCCCCGTATTTTTCTACAGCTCCATTGATAATTTTGACTTTCCTTTCCCTTTCAGTCAGTTCCTTTTCAGTGATTGGCCTGATAGAATCCCTGGAAAATTCTTCAGTTGTAACGGTGTTGTATTGGTATTCGAACACGCAGTTCTTGCCTTCTTTATCCATAAACACTACCGCCCATACGCTATCGTTGGGCTGCCATGAAATAGAGCCACCCAATTCATCCATTGAGTGCGACGCTAATACGAGATCTGAGGCAATCCAGTTCGTCCGTTCGGAATAGTAAAGTTGCCATGCTTCATTTACAATACTGTCTAAGGTATAGAACAACACAGATGGCTTAGGAAGTCGTTCCATGCCCGATATTTGTTGAGAATGTTTGGAAGTCGTGCATGAGGCAAGTGCAATTCCGACAGCGAATAAAAACAAGCCTTTCAATAGATTTTTTTTCATAACGAGACGATTTTAAGTCAATTACAATGGGATAATCAAGTGCAAAGATAGTCGTTTTTTTTGAATTACTATATTGAATGTGATATTAAATATTTTTTGTATTTTTGCACGCTGAAACGAAAAATGTGCAAAAAATGAAAAAAGAGGAAACAGAGGAGCAAGTGCTGGATGCGGCGGAAGCCTTGTTTGGTCACTACGGCCTGGAAAAGACTTCCATGGATGACATCGCCAGGACTTCCCGAAAATCCAAACGATCCCTGTATAATTACTTCTCCAGCAAGGAAGAAATTTTCTATAAAGCCCTTCATCGAGAGATAGATCGCATCAAGGCGAAGGTGAACCGCTATTTCACCATGAACCGCGACAAGCATCCGCTGGTTTTGCTGAAACTATACCTGATTATGCGCCCCGAGGTGATTAAAGGGGCGGTCTTGTTCTGCCAGGCGCTGAAAAATAAATTCCGTTTTCAAGAACTGCTACAATCCTCTGAAGAACAAGGTATTGTCCAAAAATTCAACCAGTGGGAACATTCGTTATTTTTTCGTATAGGCAAAAGTAGCTGTCATCATTCTAAACTTCCTGAAACAGAGCATGAGCGTTTTGCCCAGTCCTTTGCTGATATGGTCCAGATGGCACTGCAAGGAATGAACTACGCTTTTTTCGTGGAAAATCGCTACGATCAGTATAAAGATTCCTACAACCTCTTGATCAATATTATCATGGGTAGCATTGAGAAAAACAGCGAGGCCATGAGTATGGGTGTCGAGTGGACTGATATTCAACAAGAATTAATATAAAAAGCAAAATAAAATGAAAACAAGAATTTTAATTGGATTGCTATTGATAGCAATTTGTTGCATATCTTGCAACAAAGATGTGAAAAAATTTACCGGTGATTACAGCTACAAGCTTTCTGGGGTGGTGAATTTTGAGGATGCCGATGGCAACCAGGCCAGCATTTTAGCCACCAAAAGAGGACAGATGAACATTATGGCGGACAAAAAGGGAAAGAAAGGTGATATTGTGGTCACTTTCAACGAGATGACTGGTGGCGCTTATTCATGCACAGGCAAGGTGGAGGGAGATTCCATCTTTTTCAATCCCTACGAGTTCAGCACCCGCTTTACCTCTGCCGATTCAGTGGTGGATCTCATCCAGTTGGGGCATGTTTATACGATACAGTCGCAGGGCAAAGGTGTGATACATGACAATATTATCCTGATGGAAGAACATTGGATGGGCAGACCGGAAAATGGCGATATGATTCGCATGAAAGCTGACAAAATCACTTTGCTGGCAGAAGAAAATTAATGACGATGTATTTGTTTGACGATGAAAAGAATATGTAAATATCTGATTAAAAATGTGTTGGTGATGTTGGCAGGGGGTATTATGCTGCTAATGCCTACCTCATGCCGGCACTCCGAAAAGGCGGAAAAGTCGGAACCCATAAAAGTAAGCATCATCACGATAGACACGGTACGGAGCGGCATGGTGCGCACCTACGTGGGCGAAGTGGAGGAAAAATTGTCACTGTCGCTGAGCTTTGCAGCGGGCGGCAAGGTCGAGAAAGTGCTGGTGCATGAAGGAGATTATGTGCGTGAGGGTCAGTTGCTGGTGACAGTCAACACGGCTACTGCCCGCAATGCTTATAATTCCGCCAAGGCACAGTTGGAACAGGCGGAGGATGCTTATCGCCGCCTGAAAATTGTGTACGACCAAGGTAGTCTGGCTGAGGTGAAGTGGGTGGAGATGCTGACCAATTTGGAAAAAGCTCGCTCGCTGGAGCAGATTGCAAAAAAACAGCTGTCGGATTGCGAACTTTATGCGCCTGCTTCGGGGGTGATAGGCAAGTGTAATGCCCGTGCTGGAGTGGGTCTGTTGCCTGGCGAACCAGCGGTCACTTTGCTGGATGTGAGCGAGGTTTCTGTCACTTTTGCCGTGCCAGAAAGAGAGATTTCCTCCATGCCTCTGGGCCGGGAGACCAGTATCATCATCCCTGCTTTGAATGATATGGTGTTGAAAGGAAAGGTGACGGAAAAAAGCATCACTTCCAACCCTGTAGCCCATAGTTATCAGGTGAAAATCGCCTTGCCTAACAGTAATCGAAAACTGCTGCCGGGTATGGTGTGCAAGGTGGAGGTGGACCAGCCAAATGAGGAGGGTTTTGTCATTCCAGCCAGTTGCGTGCAAACCCGTCCCGAAGGACTGAGTGTGTGGGTGGTGCGTAACGGCAAACCGGAACGACGTATCATCACTACCACCGAATATGTGGTGAATGGCGTGTTGGTGCTAGACGGTCTGCATCAGGATGACACAATCATTGTGGAAGGCCAACAGAAATTATTTACCGGAGCGGAAATTTCTTTCAATTAATAATTTACAATGAACAATTAATAATTATTCATTATTAACTATTAATTACTATTCGTCGTGGCAAAGAAAACTAATCATATCCAGTCCGCCATGCGCTACCACAAGATTGTGTTCCTCATCATGTCTTGTCTGGTGGTACTGGGCTTTTATAGTATGACGCAGATGAACAAGGACGAGTTTCCGCAGTTCACCATCCGTCAGGGTGTGGTAGCCGCTGTGTATCCTGGTGCTTCCGCCAAGGAGGTGGAGGAGCAGGTGACCAAACCTTTGGAGAATTTTCTCTTCACTTATGCGGAAGTTGACAAAGAGAAAACCAGGTCGGTATCTGAAAACGGTATCGTCTATATCTTTGCGGAATTGCGCACCAGTGTGCAAAACAAGGATGAGGTGTGGTCGAAAATCAAGCATGGACTCACCTTGTTCAAGAAGACTTCCCTGCCAGCCGGCGTGCTGGAGATTGTGGTGGTAGATGATTTCGGCAATACTTCTTCTATGCTGTTAGCAGTGGAATCGTCCGAACGTACTCCCCGTGAATTAGAGTCGTATGCCGACCAAATCAATGAACAGCTACGTACCATTCCCTCCATGGGAAATCTGAAGATATTGGGACAGCAAAATGAGGAAATCGCAGTGCTGATTGACCAGGAAAAGTTGGCTGCCTACGGCATCAGCCAGCGCTCGTTGCTTGTGGAACTGTCCACCCAGGGCTTCCGAACCATTGGTGGCACTGTCAATAATGAGGCAGGTGAAGCCATGGTGCACTTGTCCATTCCTTATCAGTCGGAATATGAAATTGGAGAGCAGATAATCTATGCCGACCCCACGGGCAATGTCATCCGTTTGCGCGACATCGCCAAGATTGAAAGACGATATGCCAAGCCCGACAGTTACGTGAAATACGATGATGAGCGGGCTGTGATTATCTCCATGGAGATGGCTCCCGGCAACAATATTGTGGCTTTTGGCAAAGAGGTGGAGAAACGCCTGCAGGCTGTGCAGAAAAAGCTGCCAGCCGATGTGCAAATTCATAAAATCACCAACCAGCCCAAGGTGGTGAACGATTCGGTGCTGTCGTTTCTGCGCGACTTGCTGATTTCCATTTTGGTGATTATCTTTGTGATGTTCATGATGTTCCCCTTGCGGACAGCATTGGTGGCCAGTACCAGTGTGCCTGTATGTACCGCTATCACTCTTGGTTTTATGTATTTGTTTGGCATAGAGTTGAATACGGTTACGTTGGCCGCCTTGATTGTGGTGTTAGGATTAATTGTGGATGATTCGGTAATTATCATTGATGGTTATGTCGATTTCCTCAACGATGGCCATTCCCGCTGGTATTCAGCGGTCACCAGCTCCATGCAGCTGTTTGTGCCCATGTCGCTGGCTACCTTGGCCATTTCGGGCATGTTTTTTCCCATGACCAAGATTATCACGGGACCGCTGGGTGATTTTGTGCAGCTGTTTCCCTGGACCATTACCTTTGCCTTGGTGGCGTCTATCTTTTATGCGGTCTGGGTGATTCCGTTCTTGGCAACCCAGTTCATTAAAAGACGTCTGCCCGATCAAAAAATCGGCAAGTTGGAGAAAGCGCAGGATAAATTTTTTGATTTTCTGCAAGGAACTTATAACAAGTTGCTTGGCTTGTGTTTTAATCATCCGGCATTGACCATTTTCGCCTCTGTCAGTGCGGTAGGTTTAGGTGTTTTTCTGTTCTTGAATTTGGATGTGCAAATGTTGCCTAAGGCCGACCGTACCAGTTTTGCGGTGGAAATCCATTTGGCTGAAGGCAGTTCGTTGGCACAGACCGCGGAGTTGTCCGACAGTTTGAGCGATATGTTGCGTCAAGATCCCAGGGTGACAGGTATCACCTCGTTTGTGGGTTGCTCTTCACCGCGTTTTCATGCCACCTACGCTCCGCAGATGGCCAGAAAGAACTATGCCCAGTTTATTGTCAATACGACCAGTGAGGATGACACAAGGGCTTTGCTGAAGGAATACGGACCTAAATATGAGCACTATTTTCCGAATGCGTATGCCCGTTTCAAGCAAATGGACTATCAGGCGGTGGGCAATCCTATCGAAATCCGTTTGTCGGGCGATGATTTGGATTCGCTGAAACTGGTGGCTGATTCCTTGAAATCTTATCTGAGCACCTTGACGGAGCTGACATGGATACATTCTGATTTGGATGAGACCAGCCAGAATATCAAGGTGGTGTTGAACACCGATGAAGCTACTCGTTTGGGTGTTACGCAAAGTATTTTGTCCATCTACTTGTCGTCAGTGTTAGGTGGACAGTCGCTGACCACTGTTTGGGAGGGCGATTACAAAGTGCCCGTGATGCTCTATTCCTTACAGGAAAGTGAGGATATGTCGTATCAGGACTTAGGCAAATTGATGATACCGACTTCCATCCCTGGCACATGGGTGCCGCTGCGACAGGTGGCCACCATCATTCCCGACTGGCATGACGCTTCCATCAACCGCCGCAACAGTGTGCGTACGGTCACCGTGGCTGCCGATCTCAAATATGGCATCAGCGAGCCATCGGTTACCAAGAAAATCAAGGCATATCTGAAAAAAGACTTTTTGGAGTACAAACCGGAAAATGTAGTCATGGAGTATGGTGGTTTGAATGGAGTTAACCGTGATGTGATTCCGCAGATTGTGTTGTCACTTTTGGCGGCTTTGCTGGTGATGTTTGCCTTCCTGCTATATCACTTCCATCATATCAAGCTGGTGATGCTGAATATGGCAGCTTCTGCTATCTGTATTTTCGGAGCCACCTTGGGACTCACTTTGTTCGGATTAGACTTCAGTATCACGGCGGTGTTGGGATTGGTGAGCCTGATAGGAATTATTGTTCGAAATGGCATCATCATGTTTGAATATGCGGAAAGTCTTCGTCACGACAATCACCTATCGGCGAAAGAAGCTGGTTTTGAGGCTGGTAAGCGGCGTTTGCGTCCAATTTTCCTGACCTCTGCTACTGCCGCTCTGGGTGTGGTGCCGATGATTATCGCCCATACCTCCCTCTGGATGCCGATGGGCGTGGTGATTTGCTTTGGTACCATCTTCTCCTTCCCCTTCGTGGTCACCCTGCTGCCCGTTTCCTACTGGCAGCTCTTCGAAAGCCACGACCGGAAAATGAATTTCAAATTAGTGAAACATCTGAAAAAACATATACTGTCGTAGGTTTCAGGTTACAGGTTTTAGGTTACAGTGATTTTTACTGACCCCTGACCCCTGGCCCCTGATCCCCAATGAATAAGGGCAAGGTAGTGACGCAATTAAAATTCCCCTTCTATTAGAAGGGGTGCCCGTAGGGCGGGGTAGTGACGTAAATATAATACAATAGAAAAAATGAAAATAAAAACACTGATCATTATAGGGACAATGCTTCTGATAGCTGTTTCCGTGCATGCGCAGCCACTGTCCCTTGACAGTTGCAAATCGATGGCTCTTCGCAACAACGCCATGGTGAAAAACGCCGCTTTGGATGTGTTGGTGGCCCGTCAGGTGCGGCAGCAGGTGCTCACCAAATATTTCCCCAATGTCAGCGCTTTGGCGGGAGGCTATTACGCTTTAAATCCTTTGGTGGAGTTCGGTATTGATGATATCGGCAATGCCGAGGCCCGCCAGTGGCTGCATAATATGTATGCCGAATATGGAGCGGCTTTGGGATTACCCAACTCCTTGTCAATGTGCGAAAAAGGCTATACAGTTGGGGTGACCGCCGTGCAGCCGGTATTTATGGGTGGACAGATTGTGAATGGCAGCCGTCTGGCGAAACTGGGAGAGGAAGCCGCCACTTTGCAACAGGAATTGACTTGTGACAAATTGCTGCAGCAAGTGGAAGAAACCTACTGGCTGGTGGTGTCGTTGCAGGATAAAAAGCAGACCTTGGAACAAGCTATGGTTTTCCTTGATACCCTTTACCGTGATGTGACCGCTGCTTTCAATGCCGGTTTGGTGACTCAGAATGACAAGCTGAAAGTAAACCTGAAACAGCATGAACTGCAATCGAATATGCTGAAGGTGAATAATGGTATCACATTAGCTACCATGGCGTTGTGCCAATTGGTGGGTGTGGAGTATTCGGAGCAATTATGGTTGAGCGACAGCATCGCTGATGTGACCGCGATTTATCCGCAGAAAGATGCCGCTACTGCCGTGGCTGGCCGTAAAGAGTATCAGCTGTTGAACCTGAGTGTGAGGGCCGAGCAGTTGAAAAAGAAGGTGTTGATAGGGGAAACTCTGCCTCATCTGACGGTGGGTTTAGGCGGCTCGTATGGTCAGTTGGTTTTCGATCGTTCGAAATTCAATGGTTTGGCATTCGCATTGTTGCAGGTGCCGCTTACTAACTGGTGGGAGGCTTCCACCAAAATCAAGCAGCAGCAGTTGCAGATACAAAAAGCGGAGAACAACCGTGACGACCTGACCCGCAAGATGGAATTGGAGGTGCGGCAGGCTTGGAACAATATGTCGGAGGCCTATAATCAGACAGAACTGATGAATGCCACGGTGCGCGAAGCCGAGATGAATTTGGAGACATCCGCCACCAACTATCGGGCTGGATTGATTCCGATTTCAGATTTGCTTGAGGCGCAAACCATTCATCGCCAGGCACTTGACCAACTTGTTGATGCCAAAATATCCTATAAAACAGCACTGCTTCGTTATCAAATGCTGACGGAAGGAAAGTAGGGAAATCCGCCCATCATTAAAGCGACTAGCACTATCATCAGTATATGTTTCATCGTTTATTGGTTTTGGTAAGATTGATGCTGCAAAAATATTTTTTTTTCAATAAGGAACAGAAGTAATAAAAAAATATTATTTTTGTAGTCTAAAAAATTTTTTCAGCATAGTCTTGGGGATAAAATGCAAGTTGCAAGAAAAATACTGGTACTACTGGTGATGTTGTGTGTCTCAGGCCTGGCTTTGGGACAGCAAGTTGTCAATGGTGTCCATATAGGTTCGCCCCAAAGTTTTATGTATTTGACCCCCCAAACAGGCAGTTCGTCTGTCAACTGGGACGACTCATGGGTAAAACCAATTTGTATTTTGTTTACTCAACCACACACAGGTATAGATACAGGTGCGTATCCAAGTCATCAATTCAGGGTATATGATCCGCAAAATCCTCAACCCCTTAACAACGATACTTGCTTTCGCAGTTGTGATGGGGAGGTTTTTAATAGACCAATTATGGCGGAAGCTTGGGATTCGGACTTGTATCCGGGAACTTTCGTGGATACTGTAATTCAATTAGGGACACCAGGAATAGGAAATGAAAATTTGATTTCGGGGAAACGCAGGCAGCAGATGTTGTATTCTTTTGTACCAGATACCAATAACCCAGTGCTATTGGTGAACTTTGCTTTTGTGACAGAAGATGCAAGACACTTCTATGCGGGTGATCCTGGTTTTGAGTTGGCCGTGTTGCAACATGGTACTAATGATTATTTGTCTTTGGGGAATTATGATGCTACCCATCCTTATTCCCGCTTCTGGTATAGAACACCGGGTGAAGCAGGAGACGAGGATCCCGACAATACACCAGTGTTGCGACCCACGCAAAGTTGTCCCGTTGAACCGGGATGCCCATGCCAATATAATGTCGATAGTATTTTCACCTATCCCTATACTATTGTGGCTTTCGATTTGTCGGAGCAGGCTCGTGCCGGCCAAGCAGTGGATTTTCGTATTGATGTATGGGGTTGTTATGGTAATTTTCATTGGTCCTATTGTTATTTTACAGCCAAGATGGTTCCCGCCCAGTTAAAAGCGAAATATTGTGGCGGAGATTCGTTGAGATTGAGTGTTCCATGGGGCTTTGACGAAGATACTTATGCTTGGTATAATGGACCTGATTCGGCTTCTACCACCACATCCGATTGGTTTGATCCGGATGATTCAAGTAGCCCCGTTGTGTTTCAGGGAAGCACCAAATATAATCCTATACTGCGTCCGAATCCTGCCAAGCCATACTACCGTTGTGTGGTTCAGTCTTATACAGGTGTCCCTTTTGTCTATCAGGCTATGGTCAAATATTATGATTTGAAGCCCTCTTTCTCTATTGAACCTAAAGCACTGACAAGTGAAAAAAACTGCGACTATGGAGTTGTACTACACAATACCAGCAGTATAGGTGTTTTTCAACCGAATGGCAATGGCGGGGTGGATACCATTTGGCAGGATTTGGAACTACATCCCGATCAGTGCACATGGGATTTTGGTGACGGTAGTCCTGTGGTACAAGGTTTTGAGCCAGAACACATATACGCACAGCCGGGTACTTATACGGTGTCGCTATATATTGAGGATTACGAGAGAGAATGCAAATCAGTAACCATCGATACTACCGTCACCATACTGCCAGAGTACATAGAAAAACAATATGCGGCAGATACGGTGAGTACCTGCGAGGGCAAGTTGCCGTATTATTACAAACCCGAATTTTTTGGTTATGATAATGTGATTACCCGTTGGGACTTGAATGCTGTGGGCGATCGTCAGGTGAATTACACAAACGCATTACCTCAGTTTAATATCAGAGCCTGGAACGGTTGCGACAGTATTGTAAAGGTGCGCTTTGATGTGCAGAATCTGGCGGTAACCATCCAGCAGTTGGGCGATTTTTGTGACAGTGCCCAAACTACGCTGGTGGCTCATGTGAGCAATGTGCAGCAAAATGAAGTGGAATATACTTGGATTTATATGGACTCGGTGATGAGCACCACCGATGAGTTGTTGGCGCTGAGCGATGGAAGCTACTTAGTGAGCATCGTTGACCGCTCGACAGAATGTGAGGTGAAGGCTACATACAGGATAGAACCCTGTATGCCGGATGTTTTTTTGCCGAACTGCATTACACCGACCCATAGTCCGAACGATGGCCCGATGCAGAACGACTATTTCTATCTCGACCAGTTTGTGCTTCGATTTATCTCTGAGGTGAAGTTTGTGGTATATTCGCGTTATGGCGAGGAAGTGTTCTATTACGAAGGGAAGAAAAATACTGCTGGCGAGTTTTTTCCTCCCACTCCTTTTGCCAACCTGCCCGCTGAAATGGATGGCCGTTTGGTGTTATGGGATGGGAAAGTAAGGGGTAATGTGATCAGAGGTACATACGTATATATGCTGTGGGTTGTCAGTGGCGGAAAACCATGTCTATACAAAGGAAAACTGACGGTGATATAGTAATCAGCCGGAGTAAACCTTCCACCTAATTTCTGCGAAGTCTGCATGAGGTTAGTAAAAGAATTGGAACAGTCGGGTGGCATTCATGTTGGCGAAGGGAAAAATCATGCGGTAGTTTAAAAAAATGAAAAAGATGTATGTAAATGAAAATTAATTCATATTTTGCAGTTGTAATAAATTCACTTTTCCAATCGACAAAATATCGGTTAAATTGACTTTTGGGCTTTGAGGGGCGCCTGTTGAGCCGTTCCACCGAAGATTCCGCTACGGTCACCTCTGTGCTCGTTCCTTGAAATACCTGTGGTATGACACAGTCGATGGTGCTGAAAGTTCCCACATTAGAGTTTTCCAGAAAATCATCTTGGCAGACGAAGGCCTGACGGTAAGAATCGCCAACAAAACGGAGCAAGGTCCCGTGATTATCGAGTGGCGGAGGTAGTGGAAGAGAATTATTTTTTTTGGCAATGATTTAATGTTGTCGAGGAAGTCTTTCTCCACATGGCTGAGTGTGCGTTGCTGGTATTTCTTGTATTCGTTGGTGGCGTGTTCAATGGCTTCCTGATGCGATACTTTTCCGGTATCCTGGAGCAGTTTCTCACCACTCATGGTCAGAATGCTGTCCAAATGTGTCGCCCAGTCTTTCATAGTCATGGTCTGTTGTCGTTCAGCCTGGCGTTCAGCAAAGTCAAGGTAACCTGAAACAATCTGTCCCATGGCACGCAACTCCTTTTCATCCAGATAGTTTTTTGCGATGACAGCATCTTTCAGATGTGGCCTGTCACCCTCGAAAGTTGTTAATCCCATGAATTCCTTTTCGGCATCGGCACGGTTTACAATGACTTCAGCAGCTGTTTGACCATGGATGGCGTAGTGGATTTTGTTCTGCACTCGTTTGAAGAACTCCACGGAAATGTCGGCGTGGGGGTCGTAATCGATACTTGTGGCATAGATGTCCAGAACCTGCCGTTAAAAAACTTTTTCCGAAGAACGGATGTCGCGGATGCGTTCGAGAAGTTCCTTCCAGTAGCCGCCTCCGCCAAGGTTTTTCAGACGGTTGTCGTCGAGGGCGAAGCCTTTGCGGATGTATTCTTTTAGCACAGCCGTAGCCCAAATGCGGAATTTTGTTGCCTTGGCCGAATTAACACGATAGCCAACGGAAATTATCATATCAAGGTTGTAAAAATCAACAAGTTCTTCAACCTCACCTCTTTTACCTCTATTAATGACTGTTGCAATTTTTGCAACGGTCATTTCCTGCCTCAGTTCACCTTCTTTTAAAATATTGGCAATGTGACGGCTAATCCCCGATTTGTCAACTCCAAAAAGCGAAGCCATAGCCTTCTATGTTGCCCATATTGTTTCGTCTTTAATAACCACTTGAATTACACCTTCTTCCTCTGGAAGTTGGTATAATACGAATTGATTTTCGTTGGTAGGTGTTGTGTTGTCGTGAAATAGCATAATTCAATTGTTATTTTCAATTCGCAAAGATACAATTTTTGCAGGAAAATGTGTGGGTAATCTTAAAAAAAGAGACGCCAAAATATGACGTCTCTTTAAGCTTGTCTTACGTTATTCCTGACTTCGTCATTGCGTACCCCAGAAGTTATCGTCAAAGAGTTTTTCAATGGGTTTGTGACGTTTCATGACCATTGTTCTGGAGAGTATTTGTCCGTTGAGAGGCAGTCGAACTTGTATAGTTGT